>LAHS01002922.1_pt1 | contig 37336 bp, 67 predicted proteins | sample 329651 | NCBI WGS metagenome assembly LAHS01 (sample SAMN03275699, study PRJNA271635) | activated sludge metagenome | isolation source: sample C-1 Sludge from hydrolytic chamber (first chamber) of Anaerobic...
GTCTGGTGCACTTATGTAATTTAAAAGAGTTCGCTTAAACAGCGAACTTTTATTATGCCTATTAAATTTAAGCAACAAATTGTGCAACATTTTATCCTTATTTTATATTTATATATAATTTGTAATTAAAAAAGTCATTCTGCGCAGAATGACTTCTTTTTGTTTTCTATAGCATGGAATCGAACCATACACGATAGCTACTTAATACTTTTTGCGGTATACATCATTTGCAACTGATAGCTATCACACCGCCAAACGTCTTCCCTTCCGTCATATAGATTACATTGATATTATATAACAACAAAAAAAAGACCGCCACCTTATCAAATAGGGTAACGGTCATTTCTTACTTCTTTTTCTTTCCGGATTTCTTCTTAGATCCGGTTGTCTTTGTACCACACGCCATGGTTTAATCTCCTTTCTTTACTTAGTTTCTGTTTTATCAGTGTCAGTTGTTACACCGACTGTAGTTGTTCCGGTTGTTGATGTGACACCTGGGGCAACATAAGACAATGCTCTTTCACTGTCTGAAACACCCGGCGTTGTTGGATCTGTTACAACGCCTAAGATTGCCAATACCGCAAATAAGGCATTGATAATTGCTGCCAACTGCTGATTAAGAACAACAAAATCCCACTTGTAGCCAAATGGTGCTGCCACTGTCTGGATCAGCAATAAAAAAGCTGGTACCAATGCCAGCCAGAATGCCTTACTCTCAATTCTTACAAGCCAATTGATCTTCATATTTAAACGTTCTCCTTTTCAAAGATTCTGTCTTTGATTTCCTGTTTTACTTCTTTTAAATCGTCTGTGTTATTGCCGTCTAAGGCATGATTAATCAGAGCATATTGCGCTTTTAAAAGCATTCTGCTCAGTTTTTCAAATTCATTCATTCTGTCATAATCTCTTGTTAATTTTTCGTTGATCTGCTTGATCTCATCAGATTGTCTTTTCTGTTCTGATTCAATTTTGACAAATCTTTCTTCCTGTAAAAGCGCCGGCGCTTTTACCGCTTTATGCGCATTGTAAATGTAAATCCCTAAAGCAATTAACAATAGTAAAGGCGTTAGAAATCTGTTTGCCATATCGCAAGCCATCATAAATTTATCCATGATCTAGCTACCACCTTTCTGTTAATTTGCATAGAAAGCAATTCCTCTGTCTGCATCCCATCCCTTGCTAACAACATCCGCATATTCGCTGTAATTCGATGTAAAGAAGTGATCTCCATTGTTCGGATTATATGCACAATAGATAGCTGTCTGTGTTGAACCAGTAAACACATTAAATGCAACACCTTCCAGAATCCATCCCTGAGTAACCAGATTGTCTCTTTCATCTGTTCCAGTCGTGAACATGTGGAATCCTGTTTCTGGATTTCTCAACCGGAATAGCGGTACACCTTCCGTACCGGCATGATGGAAAGCCACACCGTCATACTGCCAACCGGCAGCAAAAATATCCATAGCTTCATAAACATCAGCCGTGTAGAAATGTTCTCCTGTATTCGGATTATACAGACGGAATACTGCATATGGTTCTGCCTGGATCTTATGATCTGTTTCGATGAATGGATTGTAGATAAATCCAAGGAACGGATGATATGGAATATCCAAATCATTAATCGGATGCTCAGTCAGAAAGAATCTTGTACCGCCCCAATTAGACTGAGAAACAGTAATCATATCATCGTGAATGTTCTCAACAATTCCAACGTGACCATAATCGCCACCGCCCCAAACAATGACGGCTCCTAACTTTGGCTCTGTTCCTGTTTCATAATTTGTGTTGTCTAAGAAATCTTTTGCATTGCAAGCTGGCATAGCGCACTGATTGTCAGACATCTCACGGCTTCGTCCGTTTACGTACCCGACACAGTTAGCAAGACAGCTACCATTTGATTCATCAATGACAATTGCTTCATCATAGCCACCATATGATGTTTCAATGAAGTATGGATTTGAATCCGATGGTTCCGTATAACGTGGATTGAACTGTGTCATTTATTCCCACCTTTTTCTACGTCCTTGAACTTCGGCAGAATGACTTTGACATTATCTTCAATGTCTGTCTTTTTTAAATCCTCTTTGTTCTGTGTTTCACTCATTCTCTATCCCTCTTTTCTAATAGAAAGTTGTGTTTTTCCAAGCAGTCGTTGTCTTGACGGTTTCAGTCATCTTGTGACTTAATAACGAACCAGTTTATCAGCTGGCGGTACACATGGACCGGTCTAGTTTAAATCCATTCGACATGGCATCGCTCCTCAAACTTAAAAGGCTATCCACCGAAGTGAACATCCTATGCTGTGAATTACTTTATTTAATCTGATGTTTTTAAATAATCTAAAACAAAGCACAATCTACAAGCTGCCCATGTATCATTTATCACTCTATATAACATGTTTGTTTTATCAACCATTACAACTCCAGTATATGAGCCAGGAAAATCTGCACCATTTACATAAGGTAAATGATAATAATTAAGTGTAGATGAAGTTGAATAAAACATTTGTTTTAAATTAATGCACATATCAAAATTTAAAATACCATGAGAAATATATGTGTTTGTAGTTTTAGCAGATGAATTGATTTCTGGAATATCAGCATATATAGTTTTTCTATAAATATTCCTTCCATCAGTCCATTTACCAACAACTTTTTCTTCTGTTGAATATAAATCCAATTTATTACCATGTCCCTTGTTGAACATTACTGCATCACCCCATTTCTGGAATGATTATTTAGGGAGTAATAGACCCCCCCCCGAATATTTTTATTACTCATGTTTTTCTCCTTATTTCCATTTTCCATAAGCAATTATATTAAATATAAATGCTTGATTAGACGCTGATTTTGCAGAACACACATAAACTTGTCCAATACTAGATTTTGTTATATGATACGGAATTTCTATCCATCCAGTCGCTTTGGAAACAGTGATATTAACGACAGGAATATCAGTAAATTGCATTGCAAATCCACCTAAATTAATTGCGTCAGTAGATTCAAATAGAGAACCCTATGCGTTTGTAATATTCAAAGTTGTAGATACTTTCTTTGTACATATCATTGTTCCATCAGAGAATTTGATGTATTCACCATTATCGTTTGAACCACTTTCTACAATTGTATATGGTGGTTTATCAGTTAGATCATTGTATGAGCCAGTCCTTGCTACCTTATGCCACCAATGCTTTCCATTAAACATTATGCAGTCACCCCTTTCTGGTAAACAATTGTTGCATTCACGGCAGCGGTTGGAACTGCGAAGAAGTAAATTCGAATGTTCCCTGCGCTTGTTAAGTTGCAGCCATCAAGACACGCATCTACCACGCTTGCATCACTTAATGCAGTTGGATAAACGTCAGCCCATGTGTCAGCAGTTATATCAGCCAGTGCATAATCGTAGCAATAAGGATAGTCAGCAGACAGTGTGTCAGTGTTAGCAACAACAGAAGCAACTGGAATACTGACTGCTTTTGATTTCAATTCCTTATCTGCAATAGCTGCATCTCTGGCTTTAGCTTCGGCTTTGATATTTGCATCTACTTCCGATGGTAAATAGGTAATGTCTGATAACTTTGCTTTCTTATCTCCGTCTGCCTGTTCGATTATTGCTAGATCAGTTTTTTGGATGTTTGTAGCATCTGGCAATTCATAAATTGGAATATCTGTCGTTGAATCAGCCATTTCCATCACCACCTTCTTCATCTTCTACGATGATTTTCATTAATCCATGAACAGTTGGTAAAAGAAGATCAATCTTTTCTAATTCAGAAAGATTGATCTTCTCAATTTCAACATTCACATTTTCTTCTCCAAGTTCGTTTATATCTTTTGCACATGGTTCCCAATTCTCATCATTTTCACCGACTGAACCTTTACCATTGGAATACTTTGCAATAATTCCATCTCTTGTTTTGTTGTAAGGACCCATATTTTTTTGAACTTCATCAATATCTTTATTGATTTTAAGATTTGTACGAACTGAAATCTCTTTGCCGGAATTATATAAGTCATGTAAAGAATTATATAATTCAACAAGGTCTTTATACTTCATTTCTAATTTTGATTTCATTTAATTTCTCCTGATTAACCTATATAGGTGCTTCCATGCCAAATTCCACAATCAAATACAACCTTAGTACCACGAATTTCTATTGAACCATCTGTATTTAAACTAATGAAGCTCTGATATGTTGCAGACGGTATAGATGGATTCTTATATACAAGATAAATACCTGTAGTAGCTGATGCCGTTATAGATGCTGAATATGTCTGTGCATTGTTTTCAGCAGTCAGTTCCGCATGAGCATTACCAACTCCACCATTTGTAAAACTGTAAGCCTGAACGAATGCATAAGGACAATTTCTAGCCCATGCATATAATTTAGATGCTCCATATCTTTGACCGTTTGTAACACTTGATGAACTAGATACAGTTGCCACATCTTCACTGTATTCATTTAAAGCGTGTAATGTTGCGTTTCTAGTATTTGTATCACTTGAAACTGGATTAGCATACGCATCAAAAGAACCACTTGCATTGATCTTCATTCCATATGTTCCAGTTGAATTGAATAACAGTTTGTTGTCACTGTTACTCATTAACATATTGTTTGTGTCGTCTCCAAACTGAACTGTTGAACTGGTAATCTTACCGCTAAACTTTGCATTACCTGAAGCAGACATATTCCCATCTTTATCAAGAGTGAAATTGTCAGAAGATACAATCAATGTTCCAGTTGAAAATGTAATTGTTCCAGATGTGATAGAAATACTTGAACTTTCAGTTGCGAACTTATCTCTTACTGTTCCAATGCTTACCTTTTTATCGACTTCAAGAGTGATATTCTCTGCTGTCTGTGTAATGCTACTGGACAATGATTTATACATTGTTTCTGCATCTGTAATGGTCTCATAGTTCTTGATAACACTGAGGACAATCTTTTCAGAAGTCTGTTCAATGATTGATTGGTTCTCAGTCTTAACGGCCTGTATGCTATGGTACCCCGGACCTGCTAATAACCTGATTTTCAATCCTTTTCTAGTAAGAAGATTTCCACCATTCTTGTTTCCTAAATAGAATGGTCCAACATAACTACTCACATTCGTGATTTTGCTTGATAATGTGTCAATGTCATTGACCATTTCATGCATCTTCTGATTGAGGATAGTTATCTGTTTCTTAGATGACTGTGTTGGTGTGATGGTACTAGCGCTTCCTTTATCTTCTACCGATTGAGTAATCAGAGCATCATCCGTGAACTTTTGATACATTATCCAATAGCTAACTGTATTACCCTTGTATGAAGTAATCTTGACTGGATCTCCGCATTCTAAGTACTCTTGCGCTTTGAATGTAGCCTTGAATGGTTTATATGATTTAGAACCAATCTCTGTCAAGATGTTTGTTGCTATCTGTTTCACTTCATCATTGGAATGGTTATACAGAAGATAATTAGCTTGAATTACATACACATTCTTACCATCACCGGCAGAGATACCAACGTCATTATCAGATGCTTTAATCATTACGTTATCTATTGATGGAGTTGAATAATCTCCAATAGTCGCATCTTCCATCAATGAGGTATATGGAATCTCTGTAACGGCTGCATCATTCGTTACCTTTTTAAGAACTCCATTTCTGTCAGTATGAAAGAAGCATCCAGAAACAAGCTGAATCTGACCTAACAGATCAGATCCGGTTGCCTTGTTTAAGAATGCATTCCTGTTTATAGTGATTGAACTGTTCGCCCATGTGTCTGGAAGACTGTATGAAACTCCAACATAATCGCACAATGCAATAAGAAGCTGCCTGAGTGTCATAGGGAACGTTAGAGTAGCATTCCACCAATCATCGATATTTTTATCGATGAACTTTTTCATGTAGTCATACGCCTTTATTTTGGTGTAATAATCACCGTCATATTCTGGCGTGTCAATCGTGAACGTTCCAAGCGGAACATCAATAGAATTGACTGTCTGTTTTGCAACAATAACCTTATCTTTCAGATTGGCTATATTTCCGCTTTCCTTTGCCAATGTTACTTCAAGCGTGTTGGATTCAACCTGACTATAATCAAGCGTGTCTTTACTGCATACTGATTCAACAATGTCCAGTGATCCAGAAAGCCAATTCTGATTCGTATAAGCTGTTCCATCGATGGTCAATGTAATTGGTCCAGGGGAAACATCTGATTTGTATATTTTCTTTACATCGTCACTGACACTAATCATTGTTCTCTCCTATCTATCATTACATTTCAATGAAGCTCAAACTCACATCTTTGTATGTTCCCTCTTTAGTAATTGGATCTACTCGATGAAGCTTGTATTTCAAAGATGCTCCTGTATAAATCGAATACGTACCACCTCTAATATCCTGAAACGTATAAACGCCCGTCAGATCAACCCGACAGGCGTTTTTAATTGTTTGAAACTCTGATTCTGATAATTCAGACCATGTAAGAGGAGCTTTCATAACTCCTCTTCTTAACATGACCAGATGCATAATTCCCGCACCATCACGCCATGACTTTCCGTGCATATCTTCCTCTTCATAGGAAACATCCTCATCAGGAGTAGGAAGTTCAACATTATTAACAATATAAGCAGCCGACATTTTTAAACTCCTTTAAAGACCGGCTCACCAGTACGGTCAAATTCAGCATTTGCATAAGCAACGGCAGCCTTACCAACATCATCACCAAGTAAGCTCTTATTCTCGACAACGGAAATAAGGATCTCTAACAACTGGATGATTCTTGAATTATTACCTGTTCCGTTCTCATTCATTGCTTCCGTCAAAGCCTGTTTCATAGTGCTTAATGGAGAAACAACTTCCGTTTCTGACTTGTTGTCACCTAAGATTGCGGCAAACTCACCGGCATTTGGTGGAACAACTGTACCTGTAGCCAATCTTGGGATTGATACTCTTGGTAAATCGACATAACCGAAACTAGGAGCATCAACACCTACCCATCCTAAGACCTGTCTTGCAGGCCATAAGATACCGTTAATTCCATCAACAATCCTGTTAATGCACCATTCCAGACCAGAAATAATTCCATTGAAAAGACCCTCAAAGAATCCCGCAACTGCATTTACACAGTCACGGAATGCATTCTGAATGTCCTGAACGGTAGTCTGGAAGAAATTGCTGATGTCATCCCAATGAGAACGGATTAATGCGATGCCGGCAACAACGACAGCAATAATTAAACCAATTGGATTATTCAAAGCGAATAACACAATTGAAATACCTAAGATAATACCAACAATGACAGCGCCAATGATCTTTGCTTCTTCCTGATGGTTTTCAATCCATGTCGTAATGTCAGTGATCCATTTTGAAATATCCTTTAAGATCAGAATCACTCCATCACCAATCTGACTGAAAATAGGACCTAAGTACTGCATCAAGGCATCAAGCACTGGTTTAAGTACCTTGAACCATAGAACCGATAGGAAGTTATTCAGTGAAGCCAATAAATCAAGCACGGCAGGGAAGAACTGTTCAATGAGCCATTTACCGAATGGCAGAACAAGCGTTTGATAAAGCCATGTAATAATGTCTCCGACTGCCTGTAACAATGGCTGACAACTTGTCATGAAATTTGCGAAAGCTGTCATGAATGGTGTTAGATCCAAATGCGATAACCATTCATTCGTAATATCCAGAATATTAGAGAACCAGTTGTAAATATCGTTTACGATACCATCAATGGCTCCCATGATAATTTCACCGTTACCGTTAGCATTCCATGCATCAATAATCTTGCCTTTAAGAATATCGAATCCGGTCTGAATCTTATCTAACAGTGCCTTTGCTTTTTCAGCCGTTTCAGATGCTCCGGTTGCTTCTTCTTGGAACATTCCGCTTGTATCAGTTGATTTTGAACTGCTGCTTTGACTAATATCGTTCACTTCATCAATAGAAGCCAACTTACCGGCTTCGGCAGCTTTCTTATTTGCATCTTCAAGCTTTGCGGCCTGTTTGATTGCTTTTGTATAGGAACTCTGACCGGTTAATTGTGCAAAGAAACGCGCAACTGCATTTGAAGCCGCCAACATTGCATCTGTGATTCTATCAATAACAGGTGCTAATACAGTGACTAATGGTGCAATTGACACAGCTAAACCATTAATCATGCTTGAACCATTCGCCTTGATGCTTGCAACCGCGTTAGCGAAAGCGTTATTAACTCCATTGGAGTATGTTACCAGATTTGAGAATCCCTCTTGTACGGCTTTAATAGCGGCTCTCATGACCATTCTCAAAGCCAACATTTTGAACATGTTTCCAAGTGAGAATATTGACTTCGTTAAACTCTTAGCCAATGAATCAGTTTTATTTCCTTTATCAAAGAAATCTTTGACTGCTTGACCAGCACCGGAAGCTTTCTTCTTTAAGTCATTAAAGAAATTAGCCAATCTGGAAACGCCATTTGCTTGATTATTTGCAGTACCAGTATCAACAAGAGATTTTGAAACATCTGTAGATGTTGTTGATGCACCATTCACCACTGATTTGGTGGAAGGAATAGAATCCATTTGATTTGTTAATTTATCCCATTCACCTCTTAACTGTTTTAGATATGTTTCATTCTTTTGGAGATTTTTCTGTAATCCGCTTGAGTTAGGACTTTTCTCTAATCCTTTTCTCAGATCATCTGAATATCCTTGAGCCTTTTTTATTTCACTTTCCAGATCTCTGATTTGAGACTTTAGATTACTGACTAGCTTTGTATATCCATCTTTAGCCGTGCTGTCATCAATCTTGGTATCAAATACAATGCTTCCATCACTCATTCAGATCACTCCTCTCTCGCTTTAAATGCTTACTGGAACCGTTTATTAAGTTCTTCCTTTATTGCCTTGTCCTTTTCAGATTCAGGCTCACGGATCTCAATCATTTCTTTGTGTGCGTTGAAATACTCCTGTTCACCTTTATCTAGCTTCTTTCCTTTTGCTTTCTTTTGCCGAATGGCTAAGACATAAGAAAAAAGACCATCCTGTATCTCATTGAAATAACCAAGGAAAGTCCACCAATGTATATATTTTTCTGTTCTTAACTCTTTGCCGGCAACATGATTGACAGCCGAGAATATCAACTGTTCATCCTGTTTCCAATCCATAGTCTTTGGATCATGTCTGTTCTTTATATCGTCATAGGTCTTACCGCCATCTAAGTACCACATACATTGTAAGGCGGCAGCCTGAATATCTTTTTTATTCAAGTTATCCCTGCCAACCAATGCATCAATCATGATCCATTGTTTCTCCTGTTCTGTCAGGTTAGGGTCATTTAATGCCTGGAAGATAATTAATGCATTACGATAGTCAGTATTTAGAATCCTATGCTGCTTACCATTGATTTCAAGGTATGTAGGTAATTCACCAATCATGACTTTTTACCCATGCGCTTGGCACGGAGTTCATCGTACTTTTCTTTATACGTGCTGATTCTTTCGTTTGACTTCTTTCCCTCAGCTTCGATATACGGCTTAACAGTATTAGCAAATGCTTCCATGAAATTCTCATAAATAGTCTTTCCGTTTACAGTCGTTGCAAGGTTGGCTTTACCAAACACAATATTTGATGCTCCCGGATAGAAAACAGAATCAAAACTCTTTCGCATGATTTTATTCACTGATCTAACAGCTTCGGCAGCCATTTCAAATCCCTTTTCATCTTCATCATAGTCAATTGCCGGTGAACCATCTGGATTCAGCTTAAAATCTCCTAGCTTTAATGCTTCGTTTTGCATATCTTTGACGCTTTTTTCTATACGGTCAATAATTCCAATATCCGTTACGTTTACTTTTAACAGTCTGTTTGGGTCATTATTGATTTCAAATTCTTTGATACCCTCTTCAAAATTGATACTTAACTTCTGGTTGTTGTTATTATCTGCCATATTCTTTTATTTTCTCTTTCTATAAACAGTGAAGCCCATGTTTTGTATTCTGTATGATCGATACAGATAACTTGCATGGGCCGTGTTATTTGATTTGAATTAGTTAGATGAACCCTTAGGCTCCGGTTGTTGTATCTGCTGTGAACTTCTTGCCAACTTCATCATACTTACCAGTTGTGATCTTGTTGGTGTGATGAATGTCGAACGGAATTGAAACACCGGCAGTGTCACCACCGAATGACTTCAACTCAACAACGACCTCTTCTTCATCTGCAACATAAGCACCTGTTGCGCCCTGCCACAAATAAACGGTAAGCATCTGAGTTTTGCAATCGTCAAGAACTAATCTCTTTCTTGCAATATTCTCAAGCCAAGCATATAAAGGCTCTCCGACTTTTGCATAGTAAGGATCTACTGATCCAGATACGTCATAGTCCTTGACCTTAATCTTGGTCTCCCCAAGGATATTCTTCTTCTTATCAACGGAAGCAGAAAATTCATCCTTGAATTCTTCCAAATCTTCACCTAAACGTACCCAAGATGGAGTTGTTCCGGAAGGTGATGCATTGATAAAGTGTGCAAGATACTTACGCGGTACTGCAACGCCATCATTTAATTTATCTAATGCCATTTTTTAGTCTTCCTTTCTTTTAAATGCCATCATTTGATTTGATGATATAGTTCACCGATAACTGCAACTGGTACCGGACACCATCATTTATGTCACCTGTTGGAACATCAAAAACAAGAGCATTGGCAGCATCAATTTTCTTGATGGTTCCAGCTCTGTCTTGACTATCAACGGTTTCAATAATTGCAATGTCTTTCTGCTTGTTTAGGTAATAGGTGAGCTTTGTTAAAAAATCACTGTTGCTCAATCGTTCTGCATCCTCATACGCACATAAGCCAGCATAGAATTGATAGGTCATCTTATATTTCTCATTACCAATAAGGTCTTCGCCTATCTTGGTTGGTCCAATAGGAAACATACCAGCTTCGTTGTCTTTTGCTTCTGTGTAGTCTATATGCACACCATTATTGAATTCATCCATTAAAGGACAATCAGTGATAATTTGTTTTACTGTCTCTGTCACATTCATTTCTTAAATTTACCCCCTGCAATCAATGCCGCACTAGCACCGATTTCATCCTTATGGTCAAATGCCATACGTTCAAACCAGTGAGAACCTGCCATATGATTAATATGAGTATGATAATTAAGTTCACGTCCATTCGGGTCCATAATCTTTGTAGCCTTTGGGCGACTCCAACGTTTTCCTGTTTTAGGATTGTAAAAACATCCCTTTAAGGTTATTGGATCAACCATTAGCATTCCATAATATTGATACCGTGCATAAGGTGTGAACTGTATGATCTTACCGGAACCGATTACTGTAAAATCAGTTGCAGAATCTTGTAATCTTCCTGTTATAAATGGAGTATAAGGTTTCATAAATCTTATACAATCTTTATCAATTGATTTCTGTACTTTCCCGCCTGTCTTCATGCCACGCTTTTCAAGAATCTCATCAATACCTTTTAATTCAAGTCTTGCTACTATCTGCACGATAACTCCCAATGGCGCATCCCTGCGGACCCGTAATCTTTGTAATCGGCTTGCATGATAGTTGTTCCACCTGCGTTCTTGATATTGGTTAGAGTATTCTTTTTCTTTTCTGTATCTGATACATCGACTGTGATATTAGATGTTCCTTTGACAAGGAAATCCTTTCCTTCAGTAAATTTACCAGTCAGATCAGTGTGACCTTTAAACATGCTAAATGCATTTTCGGTATACGATAGACCAAGCTTTGATTGTTCATAGAGTGAACGTTTTGTCGTGAATGCTTTACTAATAACTATTTTTTGATAATTCATAGAAGCAAGAAAGAGGGTGCATGAACCATTCGTGTACATATCAGATTACTCCTCTGAACAGCAGCCCAGCAGGACCTAACCACTTTTTAAATGAATCAGAAATCTTCTGATTCTCTCTTTCGTCTCTGTCTGCTTCTGAATTACCTGTAAATGATCTTGAATATTCCCCGACCTTTTCACTGGATAAACCAACCGGAATGACTTCATCTGTATTTGTACCAGCCAAATCACTCACAGTCTGCATGTCGTATGTGCAAAGGATTTCAGCGACCTCACACGTTGCCATTCTCATTTCATCCGTGACTTCCGAATCATCGGTAATGTCCAACATATCCAAGCGGATAACGTTGCGAATTTTTGCGGATGCTTTATTGGCATAGTATGAGAACGCATTTTCAGGGATGACAGGATCTTTACCTAACAGATAACTCTTTGTATAGAATGAATAATCCGCATAGATTAAACTCATGACCATGCACCTCTCTCTCAGTCTCTATTGACTACTTCTTTGAAGCCTTTTTATCAGAAGAGGAAGAATCCTTTTCGGAAACTTCCTCTGTTTCTGCTTCTGGCTTTACTTCTTTTGGTGTTTCCACCGGTTCTACTACTCCAATTCTTTTAGACATTCACTATCACCTCACGCTACTGAGTGATAGTAAATGCCATTTACCTTGTTGTCGTAGACTTCGTTGATACCATATGGATGATAGAAGAACTTCCACTTATCATCTTCCTGGTTCTCTGTAGGATTGATGACCTTGTTGACAATGTTCTTCATGTACTGAATCGCAGCGGACTTGGAGACAATCAGGAAGTTGAGTTCCTTACCAGTTGTTGCCATCTTAAATCCACCGGCAGTCTCATCAACTGTCTCAGACTTTGTACGGCCATCCAGTAAATCAATAGCAGTATAGAATCTCTTCTTAGGAGCCTTAACAACGGCTGCAAAGTCATTGAAGATAGCTCTGGAATCGATTGTCTGCATGTTATTGACTGCCTTTAAACCTGTTGACTGAATGAACAGAATACGGTCATTGGTTGGAACTTCGGCATCATCCAAAGCAATGGAAGCTGTTGTGATAGCATCAACCCAAGACTTGCCATCTGTTAAGGCGGCTGCTGCATGACCACCGGCCTTACCTGCATATGTTGCAAATCTAACTGCATCGACTTCTGGCGCAACCTTTGTACGAATAAATTCGGAAGAAAGCTTACCAAAAGCAATACCGTTGGATTCAACATTGTCCATGTCGTAAATGCTGAATACACGACCACGGTCATAGTTGCATTTCTTTGTTTCAAATGTAAGGGAAACGCCACCGGCAGCATAACCATTAGCATCTCCACGATTGTAATTTGCTAATCCATCCATGTCATACTTAGGAATTTCCATTTCACCTGCATTTGCGCCCATACGTGCTAAATCATTAGCACCATCAAGGACGGCTGTTACTGAGGCATCCTGATAAACTGCATCCAGTGAATCAATGTATGCCTGAAATAATTTAATATCATTTGCTGACATTATTTATTATTCTCCTTTATTTTCTTTAATTGGTGGAAGACCCATCACCTTACGCGCGGCTTCTACCTTTTCTGTGTCTGTTGTGAAAGACTTTCCACTTCCAGCTCCACCGTTGTTTGTTGGCAATACTGGATTGTTGATAGGTTCCTTAGATGTGAATAGATAATCGTTATCTTTCTTTACGGCATCTATAGCTGCCTTAATGTCATCTTTCTGATTCTTAGAACCTTTCAACGTTTCAATGTCTAACAATGCGGTTACTGCCTTGGAATTTCTTCCACCTGCGGCGTTAATTGATTCAGCGAGAAGATCATTGAAGTCACGGTCTGCAAGCTTCTGTTGGTACTCCTTGTCCTGGGTAGCAATCTTTGTGTTTAATTCCTGGATCTGGCCGTTTAGTTTGTCCAGATCAACGCCATCGAACTTCCTGATTGCATCCTTGGTGGTATTCAGTTGACCAGTCAGATCATCAATAGTTACCTGAAGCTCTTTCTTTGTAGCTTCCTTGGCTGCCGTAATGTCCTTGCCGTTCAATGCGAATACTTTCTGAGCCTGTTCTTCTGTTAAACCAATTTCTGTTAATTCCTCTGTCTTCATTTGTTAATCTCCTTTTCCTAAGTCTTTTAGGTGTTTGACTGTCACCAAAAGAAAGATGCGTTTTAGGATCGCCATCCTATGAAGTGGACCATTTAATGTCTAATACCCCGACATAAGAAAAAGCGCTTCCCATAAAAGCGCTTTGCTTACTGATTCAATTTTTCTTTTTACCAATGTATGCAACTGTTGGAACTGCTTTTAAATCAATCTTTTCAATCTCAGCGCGTACTTCCAAGCAATACAGGTAATTACCCATGAATGCTTTCTGTCTTCGTAATAGATCTACCGGACAGGTAGGCGTGAACTCCAACGTACCGGCATCATACTTGATGAGCATCTTGTGGAGCTTTTCATACTTATCATTCAGATCTCTGTACTCTTTAATAAATCGAACTTTGTAATCTTCCATCCTTACTTCCTTTCTGAGTTGAACACTCTGTTCATCTGTTCCGGTAGCTTCATAGCTTCCGAGAACTCTTTATATTTTTTGTAAGTCGCGTATCTTCTCTGTTTGATTGCGTATATATCTTCCTTGCTTGCTTCTCCCTTTTTGAGTAGGTCTATTTTCTGGTCTTGCACTCTCATTTTCCGTTCCATAGACCTCTGCATCTGTGTTGCTTCGTATGGAGTGTACTTTTTACCGTCAAATTCTTTCGATACAAGCGTATCTTTGTATATCGCGCTAAGTTCTACGTCAGAATATCTTCGCTTGCTTACGCCATAAATAAAGGGGTCATACGTGTGATAGCAATTCCACCCGCATAATCCCTCTCCGGTACCTAAACCGCATATACTGACTAACTGTTGCTTTGTGTAAACCTTGCCTTGCCATAATGCATGGCTTGGTCTGGCTGTCACATGAGCCGATACTTCAAAATATTCTGTATCAAGCTGTTCCGCATTGTCTTCCGCTACTTTCTGCGTAATCTGTCTCAATCCGGTCATGACCGCTCGCCTTGTTGCAACATCAATGCGGTCAACTCTGCCGGAATCATAGCTGATTGTTCTTAATCCGCTATTTGCCATTTCATTCGTGATCCGTTTCAATGTCGAATCGTAATTGAATGTACCGGAAGCAATCTCAACGGTTGCTTGATTCAGTTGATTCTTGAAATACTGTGTCGTGCTTTGAACAATCTTCCCATCTTTATCCAGAACGAATCCAGTTGTCTTGGTTATGTTGTCTATGTCATCCTTTGTCTGTTCCTGAACGGCATTAATCAACTGCTTAAGAGGTTCATTCTCTTCAAGCGGGATGAACTCTGCACCGGCAGCATCATATAATGCTTCATCCTGTGCATATCCCTCACTGATTATGTCTTCATAAAGATGTTTCATTTGTTCATCACTAAGGCTCAATATCTTTTGTATCTTCACTCTTAGATCATGGTCAAACGTGCGCATCTGAGCAGCTCTGAATAACTCATAGTCTGCCGTTCTGCTTATCTTGTTAATTAGTGAGATACGGTAAATGACATCTGCCATTACATCCGCTTCAAGCTTTCTGAGAATATCCTCAAGATTGTCAGGAACTTCTTTCAGCATCTCTTCAGAGAACATTAAGAAACAACTCCCTCATTTGTACCGGCTAATTCATCATTTGCTTCCGCAATGTATTCTTTAGCTGTTTTTTCGTCTACGCTATACCACTTCATGCAGTATTTAACCTTAGACATAACACCCATTTGAACATCAATGCGGTCCTGCGCTCTTTCCGTTTCTTCATCAGTCTTGATGCTGTCATGGAAATTGCACTCAAAGCCAATATCTGTAGTAAACATTCCCTGATAGAACGCAATGGCATAGGCTAGATCTTCAAGGCAATCCTTAAGATTAGCTTGGATCTGGTTGACCATGTTATATTTTCGGTTCTTAGATGCTTTAATCTCTGCGGCTGTCTTTTCAACGGTCTCATTCTTTGACAGATCTCCAAATGCTAGGCAGCAATCAAATTCAATCTGTCTTTTGTATTCATTAAGACCTGCGATATAGCTTGAATCTCTTAAATCTGGTGAATGGTCATCAAATTGGTCTTCTTTATCAGTGCCAACAAACATCCTGTCTTTTCCGGTAGGTGCTTTCCAATGGAACTTACCATTATTGTCTTTGTTCTTGTTGATTACTGTATAATCAGCGAACACCATTCTTTCACCACTTGAGTATTCCCAATCCAATCTACCAAACTGAATATCAGCTTTGCGTATCATTTCGACTGCCTTTTCAAAGATGGATACACCATTCATTGAATCATCGATCTTGTTCGGGATAGGGTTTCTGTAATAGCCAAAATCCATCCGTGTCATTCCTGGATACATGACTTCCGGCAGCAACGTTGACCATTCATCCACATTAGTTAATGGGATCTCTTTACCGAAGCTACCGGAAGTTCCTTTGAATGCTTTGTTTGTGATATGCAAGCCATCATTCAACAGCTCATGGAGTTCTAAACGATAATAAACATCATAATCACCAACAGGCTTGACCTGTACGAAAGCGCACCGCTTCAATCTCTTATCTGATGAGTATTCAAGCGGAACAATGCGAGTAACAGGGATATATTCAAACTTCCCCGTGTTTCCGATAGGCTTAATGACACCGGAACCCAAACCTAACATATCTTGGAAGTTCTCATCCATGTCTTTAATAGCTTTCTGGTATAAAGGGTCCAGTGTGTCATTGTTGAGTTTGGTATCCATTTCAGACAATGCGACATTAGCGAACTCTTGGCAAATGCTACTTTCCAATCGTAAGCTCTTAACTCCATCATCATCTGTCTGGTCTACCCATCTTGCATTTCCCTCAAGCATATCTTCCCACTCTTCCAAGTGTTCTATCATTGTGCTTGATAATGTTACCTGTTCGCCTGTTATGGTCTGCACTTGGTCTTTTGAAAACATACGCGCAAATACTCCTTTCAGATATTCTATAAATCTAGTAATAATCATTGGTTAATCATTGCCCCCTCTTTCTCCAAACTGGGAACATCGCATATCTCACACTATCAATTGCATGGTTGTCTTTGTCTGGATAGCCTGTGATGACCTTGCCATCCTTATCCCTTGCATATTCATAGTGAGTAAATTCTTTGACTGTCTCCGGACAATCAACCGGATCAATGATGATTTCAGCACAACGCTGCAACCACTTCATTGAGTATTCCACTGATCCAGGTCCTTTCTCAACATCACGTGCAGGCATCCCGAACGCTTTCCAGTCTGCCGTGCTCTTTTTCTCTGCTGAATCGCAATAGATAATTGCATCATCAACACTCTGCTTGATTTTTCCTTGTTCATCCTTAATGTCGAACTTTTCACGGACCAATGCGGCAGTCTCTTCATTGCCTTTCTTGTTGCACCGTAATTCTCCGTATATGTAAAGCTTCATTGTCTCTGTGTTGTAATACATTCTTGAGAAATGGAATGGATCTGGATACCATCCCCAGTCAACTCCCTCATAGATACGGTCAAACTGATTTCTTTCTTCCTGTGTGATCTCTCTGACTGTCACATTGTCGAACACCTGACCGCCTGTGCCATTGACCTTGCCGAGATATTCGTTTTCATAGGCTACCGGATTCAGCTTCTTTAACTGTTCGGCTTCATCTAACCAGTTCTGACCTAACCACTTCTTAGGCACTGACCTGTAATCAGAATTGATAACAATGCGATTGTCTTTAGGAAGCAATACATATTCATTCGCCCAATTGTTCGCACTCTTAGGCGGGTTAAACGATTTAAAAACCCATGCTAGATCACCACCACGCATGGCTGACTGTTCAATATTACGGACTGTCTCAGGTCCTGCAAACTGATCCAGTTCTTCAAACCATAGAATGCCAATATATCCAATAACAGGCTTAATAGATTTGATTTTATGTGGGTCATCTGCGCCACGGAAGAATATCTTCTGACCGGTTGCAATCCTTGTGATTTCGCATGGTGATTTGGTACATTTAAATTCTTCATCCAATCCAAGCTCACCGATTGCCCATACAAGTTGGTTATATACAGAATCTCTCAATGTATTGCCAACATCTCTCAAAACCAATGCGTTTAGTTCTTTGTGTTTCATCATCAGATCTGGAATATTTAAACTAACATCTGAAGACTTTGTGGAACCACGTCCACCAATAAAATCAAACTCAGTGTATGTATGGTCTTCAATATCGAACTGCACCGGATGAAATGCAGGCGCAATGCTCAAAGCAGGGATACCATGATAAACAGTTTCCTTATGGCTCTTTTGTTCTTGTAGCTCTGCCATCTCTGCTTCATGCTGTTCTTGCTTGATCTTCAGTTCTGCTGCCTTGAGTTCAAACTCTTTCTTTTTGATCTCAATCTCTTCCTGGTCTCGCATGTTGCCGTTTGCTTCAAGTAATAACTGGACTGCCTTAGTGTTTCCATTCATAGCACTGACAGCCATCCTTGTAGCAATTGCATTTGTTACCGAAAGATTCTTTTTACTGGCATCGTTGATGCTCTTAGCACTCTCAATTTTTCCTGTTTTAAGAGGAAGCTTCATGACATCTTGAAGCGCTTTTCTTAGGTCTGCTACTTCTTTTCTTTTCGTTCCAGATTTATGACCACCATTAGCCTGTCTTTTCTTTAGTTCCTCTTTACTGAGCTGACCTTTCTGTATTGGATGTAAGTTCTTCTTGTCCTGAGCCTTCTTTTTTTCGCTCTGAGGCTTCTTCTCTAAGCTTGACGTATAAACTTACCTCCTTTCTTGATTAGCCCTCCTTGGCCTTTAAAACGGCACACAAAAAGGCAGGCTCAATTGCCGACCTCTTATATATATTTATATATATTTAAATAATAAATAATAATAACAATAACAAAAGAATTAATAATATATATGCAAACTCAACTGCTGAATGCTATAAATAGTTATTCATCATATGTGCTTCGTTTCCTTTCAGACATACAAAAAGCAGAGAAGAATTGTTTCTATTTCCTCTCTGCCTAAATCTTTAACTTAACAATATCATACTTTTGACCGGACACAAGCGGACAACCACGGACACTAGCGGACACTTTTAGTTTTTTTGATCTCTCATGAACCGATAGAACCGTTTTCGGCAGTTATCACTGGATCTGTATCCATACATCTTACGTGCCGTTGCTTTCCATGACAGACCTTTCAAGTAATGCCAGTTGACGATTGCGCGAATGTCAAGGTTATCAATGGTCCATGTCCATTTGGTAATCTTTTCGGATAGTACACTCTTCTCTAATTCTTTCTGGTCTATCATGCCATTGTATCTTGCTATCTGTTTGACTGCCTGTTCTGTAGGATCTCCGGGAGTGCTGGAATGCGATTCACTGCTTACAGGAGAATGAATGTTATAGTACAGGCTTTCCTTGATCTTTATTAGGTTTTTAATATCTGATTCTAGTTCTTGGTAATGATGCAGTTCTTCAATATCCATCACACTATCCCCTTTTATTATTTTTTATATTTATATAATTATTTATTATTAATATAAATTGAAATAAGATTATTAAGATTAATAGTACCAACCTTAATGCTTGAATTGTCATAAAGAAAGATACATTTTTCTATGATTTTATAATCTGTTGCACGTGGATAACTCTCATATACCGGATTATCACCAACGCTAAGAATTGCTTGAATCATTTATTTTCTCCAATGGTTCATATGTCTTTTCAAATATATCTGGCTTACACGGATATAGTTCTCCATCAATTCCTTTTACAACATAATCTCCAACACTCACATGCATATTTCCTTCTAATGTTTTTATGAATAATTCAGATGGTGGTTCGTTATTATTTAGTTTTTCATAGTACAAAATTCCATCCCTATATGCATTCAACGCCCACTGCGGAATATACCATGTACCAGTGCTGTATTTAAAATCACCATCATATTTAAATGCTTCAATTATTACTGGTTTCTTTCTGTATTTCATTCCTTGTTCTCCTTATATGGTTCTGGTAACGGTTTCCATGCAATTACATCCTTTACAACTGTTCCTTGCCCATTCAACCAATATTTTTCCCAAAATGCTATGTCTGAATTATCCCAATCTTTATGAGTGATAATATACCATCCAAATTCATCTGGCAGTCTTTCAGATACAGGTATCCACTGTTCACGCTTCAATGCTTCAATAGCCATATTAATAGCATTCATAGGATTTGTGTTCTCATACTCTGCGCCAAATAAATCATTAATCTTGTTTAGAACAGAAATAGCTTCATCCGTTGTCATTATTCGTTATCCTCTAGCAATTCTGGATTTACATAAATGTTTCCTATGACTTCATGCTCTCTAACAAATTCAGCAAAAGTTAGTTCATCATTTTCATGCATATCAGCATTAACTTGGCTATCATTTAATTTGAAACGAACTAAATCGAGTTTTCCATTCTCAAAGCCAACCAGTGCATATTGATCATGCGTTTCAAACGAATCGTATTCTGTACCACACTCCGTCATAGAACTTGACCATATTTCATCATCAAATTTGAAAATATCGCCCTTACAAACTTCTTTTCCGTTTTTATCATAGAAACAAGTATCTTTTACATTTACTCTCATTTCTTATCACCGTACCTTTCCAATACGTACAAATGATGATATAACCGATCATCAATCTCTTGCAGTTCAGCTGTTAGCTTTGGCTGTGAATCTAGCACGCCATGCAACGCTTGCATCTGATGCCTGGTCAAACGGACTGTATATACTTTTTCTGTTGTAGGTTTATTCATATCTTGGGAACCTTACTTTCTTAAAGACAATTTCTGGTATTCTCGTTACTTCTTCCTCTCTGGTTACTTTTGCATCACCAATTTGGAAGTCATCACTAACAGAATTAATTTGAACAACCGGAATCTTTAAATCTGAAATGTTGTAACCATTTGCTTTAATTAGATCAGTTATCCAGCTAATCAGTTTTTCATTTTGCTTAACGGATATAGTAAGACTGTTACCCAGTGATTTATTATCCGCACGTAATTCAATTATTTCTTTCCGCAGCATTTTTATATCTGCGGTATGGTTAAACGGTCTTTTCATGTTTGTCACCACCTTTACAAAAGAAATCATCATCTACTTTTGCAATAATCAATTTATCTTTGTACGGCATATTTACAGAACAATGCTCAGTTCCACGCTTCCAACAGTTTTTACAATGTACTATTGGTTGAACATCTGCTGCCGGTTGTTCTTTTACTACTGCATTTACTCTTTGCAATGCTTGAGCATATTGCATACGACTTCTGCTATGTGTATCAGAACCCATTTTTTCGCATAGTTCAATGGCCTTTGTAAGAGTAGATGAAAGCTTATCTTTATCAATGTAACTATTCATTTTGTCACCCTATTTACTTTTAAATTCATGACAGAAACCATTATCTTCTGAATAATCTAATGGAACATCTAAACCATCATCCACAATGTCTTCATCGCTACTGCTGAGGTACATAGGACACCAATCCGAATGTCTGTTATTACATTTTTTACAGTGCCCTACTTTCTGAACATCTGGTTTCGGTTCTGCATCAATAATGTCAATGCAATCTTCAATTTTACAGGCACGGCAGCTTACACCATGGTAATCATCCCCACGTTCTTTGCATGGCTTGCAGAATACCTCTTTGATGTCTTTTATTGATTTATCAACATTAATGTATTTATCCATCATCTTCTCCTAGCGCAAAGAACAGTACCATGAATAATGCCACCACTATGATTAGATCAGTCATTATGACTTCCTTTCATCATGCCAAACTAACTTGATAGACATAGCAACATATCCGTCTTGCAGACCCCATCCAGACAGAATGTAGCTAATGACGAACTCTTTATTGTTGATTGGATGATAGATATATTCTCCATCATCATTTACTGCCTTGAACTTGACCCTATCTCCAACGCGGAAATCACGGTCATTCTTTCTGATTTCAAATGTCTTAATTCCGCAACTAACTTGTTCGCAAAACTGTTCATTTAATTTTAGAATGTGTGTTTTCATCTGCTCTCCTGTTCCATGATTCAATTGCATTATTAAGACCATTTTCAGTAATGATAAATTCACCATAAAGGGCAATATCAAATGCAATTGTTCCTTCAAAATAGAAACCGCAATTATTACATCCAACTTTATATTTTTGATAAAACTTATTATCTAATGCGTCAATATCTCTGCTTACTTTTATGACTTGTGCATCTTTTCCGCAGAACGGACACGGCTTTAATATGTAGTTATTCATGCTTACTGCCCTGTTCATTCTTGTATTCTTCAAAACGTTCTTTATCTTTTGCATAAAGTGGTTTTAACAACTCGTTCATTTCTTTGTCTCTTCTTGCCATCATGCTTACTGCAACACCACTCATTCTTGAAAAATAATATTTGCAGTTAGTACAATCTTCTTCCATGCATGTATCTAAGCAATACCACAAACAATCATTCACGCTTGCTCTCCTGTTTCTTCTCTTTTGCTTTCACACAATCGTATTCATGCCCCATTTTAAGAATATATGCTATATCTTCTACATTCTCGTGAACCCCATAACAATAATGGCTGATTTTTGCCAGTTTATTTACTATCATATTTAAGTCATCACCATCTATACAAAGAAACCATTTCTTGTTATCTGCCCATCTAGTTTCAATGTAAGTAGGAATCTTTCTTCTTAAATCTGCTTCAATGTAAAGCTCCCTATCCCCTATGAAATTTTCTATTGAAAGATATCCTTCACCTTGGTCTTTAATTTCACTCACGCTTCAAACCGTTCCTTTCATTCCATGCTTTTAGCATTTCAAATCCGATTGATAGTTGGTAGTCATCACTAATCTTTGCCTTTTTGAATGTTCTTTTTGTTTTACGAAAAATATATTTTTTAAATACAAGAAACTGTCTATATAATTCGTCAATCTCTTTTTCTGTTGGCAGACCATCTATCTCTATGTAATCTAAGAACTTACCGTCTATATCAGTAATTAACATTTCTAGCATGTCATCATAATTTCTTAAGCAGACAACTGATTTTTGATTTTTATTATCTCCATGTAAAACAAAGTCATCACCAGATATACCCAGTGGAGCAACCTCGGTAAAGTCAGATGCCATACAAGTCTTTGCTACCATGCCAAAATATTCTCTTGTAATGTCATCAAGATTTTCTTTGCAAAAAGCATAATTACTGCTCATCTATTCATACCATTCCTTTCCAGTTCTTCGTCTATGTAAATTAGGTCTCCTTCTTTAATCGAAGGAAAATTTATAAGAGATAGATTTTTTTCATCTCTTCCAAATTCAGTAACGCAAACATACCCTTCGACATATTCGATTGATGTGTATTTTTTATCAATATGTTTCATTGCTTCCAGTTCCCACGGTTCCCAATGATGCGGCTAGACATACTCGGAATATAGCCATTCAATAACTTTTTCTTTACTTTTAGGCATTCCTAATATCGTTAAATCTTCATAAAAGTCATAAGATGTATATTCTGCATCTGAAATTAGTTTAATAAATGGCAACTGTACTTCTGGTCTTTCAATGTTCTTCATTTCTTAATCACCTTCTTTAGATCATTAGCCAAGTCATCCAGGCTGATAATGATTTTCATATCTTCCTTTTCACTTGTGACCGTCATGAATCTACCAGTACGGCAGCTATTCAGTTCAACGGTCATATATTCCTGTTCCAATAATTCTTTGCCTGACCGATGCTTAATGATTGAGCAGTCAACTGGTCGGCTGATAACAAATTCATCCATTAGTTCTTTTCCTTATCATGTTCTATATGTTGCTTTTTAATATCACTGATAATCTTCATAGAATCAAATAGTGATATTGTCGCATCCAATGATTTTTTCTTTGACATTCCACAATCCAAGAAACACTGGTAAGCATCTACGACTGCTTTAATACCATCTTTAAATTTAATGTTATCTGACATCTTGTTCATCCTTCCATATCACCATGACAGGCAGTAGTAATACAAACGCTACCGCTGCCACAATGATTAGTAATGGCTTGTACCATTTAATCTTGCCTGTTACTTTCAACTGAAATCTCCTTTTCTTCTAAATCAAATTCAATCTGTTTATATGGTCTTAACCGATAACCGATTCTGCGGTATTCATCGTAAACAGGTTTCCAGATGATCTCGCATTGTTTCCGTTCTGCTGGCATATACTGTTCCATTACATCCAGTTCTTTTTGAAGATGGATATTGAACGGACAACCTTTACAACCCGTTCTGGTGAAGTTAAATGGTTCAGAATATAACTTACTAATTTCAATATGATAGGTATCTATTAGATATTGAATGAAATCATCTGTGACTGGTTTTAACGGATTGAATGATTTAAGTTTTCCATTTACGAATACTGCACACTGTTTTCCTTTAGCACGCCTACCACCTTCACTTGCCATAATTCCTGTTATAGATATTGGCTTGTGATTATCCTTCTGCCACTTCATCAATGGCTTTTCCTTCATATTTTCACAACAATGATCCGTCACTCTGATATTGAATTGTGGTGTGAATTGATAACGTAAACATTTAGGACATTGGAACCGATATCTGTCCGGATCATCAGAATTGATATACCTCTGAACGGTATGCATATTTATTCCGTGTCTTTGATATATGTCTAGGTTATTGGAATGCTCTTTTGACTTGAACGGATAACCGTCATTTTCAAGAGATTGTTTTACATTGACCTGCGGTTTGACAATTACAATCCGCCTGTCGTTTACTCTCTCTCTCTACAAAATGCACTGTTTCGTTGAACTCAATGCCTGTATTGATAAATACACGTGGGATATGATTATCTGGTAATGCTTGGTCTATCATCCATGAAAGAACTGTGCTATCCTTACCGCCACTAAACGACATATAGAAATTATCTTCGCCATACTTATTGATAGTATCTTTGATTATGTTCTTTCTATCGAATAGCAGTAGTTCGTAATCTTCTGACATAATCACCTGTCCTTCTTGTATATGTAATCTAGTGTTTCAATCAGTTCCTTGTATGATAGTAAATTGAACATTGTGAAGTTATACATCTTGTGTTTCTTTTCATCACGAACACTTAATTTGTATTCGTTCCCGACTTTGATAATTCCACAATCCATACCGTCAACATAGCCATTCAATATTTCAGAACCTTCATACGCATTTACTCGCAGAAAATATCCGTATCTTTGTTGGCAATATTCTAGTAATTGATCTATTTCACTCTTTGGTTCATAGCCAAACAAACTTAGTTGTAAATTCATAGCATTACCTTGAACATGCTTTCAAAGATTGGAACCGGAATACTATTTCCGGCTTGCTTGTATAAGTTCATCTGATATCTGCCATTCTTGGGCTGGACCGCACACGCTGCATCAAAATCTTCATCTGTGTAACCCTGCAGCCGCCAACATTCTCTTTCTGTAAGATAGCGGTACCTTCCATGACCGCAATCTATGACCTGTGCTGGCGTTCTATCCTGTCGGCAGGTGATTGTGTATGCATAGTCTTGTATGACCGTAGCGCGTCTAATTCCTGTCTTTCCGATAGCATTAAGAACACTTGGCTGTGTAACGTAATACTTAAGAAGCACTTCACCGTTATCTTCCAGGAACTCATGTATATCTCGCATTGGTTTCTTTTCCATCAATGCGAATGGGAACAATTCACCACTCAGCATTGAGACTGTGAAGCATCTTTGTCTTGCTTGTGGCAAACCGTAATCTCTCGCATCAAGAACCTCATTATTGCTGATATATCCAAGCTTGTTCATTTCTTCGATGTATCGCAGATAGTTCTTAAGCATTCGCTTACCAGTAACGGCCTTTACATTTTCCCAAATGACAATGCGCGGTTTCCAAACTCCCATTGACTGAATGATCTTTATTGTTTCCCACATCAAGCTTGAACGTGTTTCAGATCCTTCATCTGCGCCGTACATATGACCGGCAATAGAAATATCTTGGCACGGGCTTCCGTGGATCAGAATGTCTGGTTTTAAGTTCCAGCCAACGACTGACTGCGGTTTATATGGCAGTTCATTTTTGAACATCGCATTGTAGGAACGGACTGCTGCTTCATCAATCTCCACATAATCAATGCTCTTGACCGGAACACCAATATTTCTCAATGCACATCTAGGGCTACCAATGCCACCGAACATTTCTAAGATCTGAATCATAATTTTCTGCACCGATTCATTGATTCGTATTCCATAAGCTGTTGTTCAAGATGCAGAATCGTAGAATACTGTCTGTCAATCGTTTCATTGGCTCCGTGAAGCGCTTTAACAAGAATGTCGATAGTTTTACCGTCTTTGTTTAAATCGTTCTCAGAATGGAAATTATCAGCCATTTATAAGACCCCCCCCCCGAATATATCAAGCTGAACCGTTGTATCTTTTACAAATGACTTTGCCACAACGTCTTTTACTTTATCCGGTGTCTTCAACATGATTGTTTCTGCTTTCGCATAGAACTCTTTGCTGATTTCAAATCCATATGCACTTCTTCCCATTTCCTTGGCAGCTCTTAATGTCGAACCACTACCGGCAACCGGATCAATTACAACATCGCCTGGATCTGTATATATCTCAATCAGTTTTCTAAGAATAGATTGTGGCTTCTGTGTTGGATGAATCTTAGGAAAATCCTTTCCATCCCTTTCCCACTTGAACCAGTCATAAATCATGTGACCGTCATTGTTGAACTTCGGTAATCTATCACGCCAGAATACAACGGCCATTTCTGTAGCACCGACAATCTTCATATTTGCTTTTAATACCTGCGCTGAATAGTCCTTGATAAAGAATATCGGCTGACTGTTCGGGAATCCGTACCTTGCAGCAGTATCAACTAAGAACTGGTACTGCTGGAATGAACAGAAACAGATCATGGCGCCACTCTGAGATTTCCTTTTTCCACTCTTGCCAATCAATTCTTCTTTATCGTCAATGTCTTTTTCTTTGTCTTTCCGTAATAAGCGATTACAGAATGAGAAGTATTCAACGATATTGAAATAATCATCTGACGGGAAGAAAGAAGCATGAGCCTTTTTACTTTCTCCGTTCTCATTGTCTCCGCCTTTGTACCATACTGGATTTGAAGCATATGCTTTATCTTCCAGACGGTATGGAAGATCTGCAATTACTAATTGTGCTTTCGGTATTCCGTATAACTTGTAATTCTGGAAGTTGTCATTGAACAGTTCGCATTTAATCTCACCATTCATAACAGCTCCACAATAGGTGTTGATAAATCATCACGATGTACAATCCTGATCCAGACGTTCACTCCGGAATTGCGGAATGCTCTGATTAATCCGTCTTTACCATCGAACTTTTTAAGAAGCCTATCGGAAACGGTTGTATTACCGAATTCGTTTAAGCACTTCATGATATAGTCAGGGATTTCAACTCTCTTCCCTGCATCTGTAGTCAATGTCATTTTCTATTGTTCCTTTCTTTCATCTTTCTCTGAATCTCCAAGGCAGCATTGATCTGTTCAGGTGTTGCCTTTTCACTGCTTCCCTGAATACCTGTTTCTTTCTGCTTCTTCATGTACTCCGGAAGTTCAATCTTTGTGTTTGATGAATATGTTTTTTTCTTTACGATTGGTTGATTCAGATAGCTTTCAAAGTTGCTAGGTCTGAACAAAGTAATTGGCCTTAGGAACTGAGCCATTTTTGGATCATCAAGCCATTCATCGCTTTTTTTATCGATGACGGTAAAACAATCTTCAACCGTGAAATTATCTTCCAATCTGGCTTTAATGCCTTTCATACTGGAAGCAGAATACTTGTAATTTGATCCAGTACGTTCATTCAAGTGGTCTATTACTTGTTTAGCCATAGCGGTCAAATTGTCTTCTGAATCTTCTATTGGATTCGGATTAGGATTGGATTCGGATTGGATTGGATTGGATTGGATTACGGGAACATTTGTATTCATCTGCATACATTTGCATACAGATGCATTCATATCTTTGCTAGGTTCTGGATATTTGCTTTTCTTCGCCCTAATATTTTGATGCTTGGACCAGCTCGGTAAAAGTAGGAACGGCTTACCATCTACTTCGTAGAGGCTAACTAAACCAACAGACGCCAGCTTATCCAATGCATCATCAATATTTTTTCTGGTGATGTTATCTTTAAGAGGAAAGCAACTACCCTTGACTATTGAAGATCTTCCATCAAATCTTCCGTAATCATCACAACTTACAATCAATCTGTAAAACAATGTTTCTTCAAATGTACTTAATTTATCAATCGTTTCACTTGTACGAATAGATTCTTTAATAATTCTGTTAGGCATTATTCATAACCACCTCAGAATGGAAGATCATCACTTGAAATATCTAAACTTCCAAAATCATTAGCGTATGATTCCGTTTCTTTGCTTTCTGAAGCGTTTTCTATAGGTGATGGCTCAATTGTGCCACCGTTATCTAAATGGCTCTTAGACGGGCAAATAACAGCCCTCTCAACGATGACCTCTGTTAGATAAACTTTCTGTTTATCACTGTTTGTATATGACCGTTTCTGAAGATGTCCTTCAATCCCGATCATGTCACCTTTGTGCGCATATTTGGAAAGATAATCTGCATTGTTCTTCCATGCCTGACAGTCAATCCAGTCTGATTCTTTTACTTTTTCTTTTCCGGATGCATAAGACCTTTCGCAAGCAATGGTGAATGATGTTACTGACAGACCATTTGAAGTCTTCTTCAGTTCAATATCCTTGCCTAGTCTTCCTATTCCCATCCATTTATTTAGACTGCTCATTTAAATCAATCCTCCGTATTTCTTTGCGACAAAGCAAGGCTTTTTAATAATGCGTTGAACTTCTTCTTTGAATAAAAGTTCACGCGCGTTTCTGTCAGATAAATGAATCAGGAATATTGCGCTGCATCTGCTTAGATCCAATTTCTGTAGCTCTGTGATGCAGTTCTTAATGCTCATATGCGCATCGAAGATTCTTCTATAACCGGATGCTTCTCCCATGTTCATATCTGATACTGACGTTTCATAAGCATGGTGAAGAAGCTGACCGTCATAATTTGCTTCGATTATTACATTGGTGAACTTCTGGTTTGAAAGATCTGCTTTCCAGTATTTGCAATCTGCGACAAATAAAATTTTTTCTTTATCTGTATATATAACGAACCCTAGACTTTCTGGCGCATCATGTTCCACGTGGAACGGCACAACGTATGTGTCGGCAGCAATAACTTTCAATGAACCATCTTCCAATGTCTCACGCATACCACTTGAGACATATTGATTTCCATAAACCTTAAATCCTCGCTTTATTAAATCTGGTACTCCTCTTGCATGATCTTGATGGCCGTGTGTTATCAGAACCGCATCTATATCTGTCAGATCAAGACCATTCTGTGTAGCTTTCGTGACAATATCTGAATAGGTTATACCTGCTTCAATCAAAATCTTTACAGGTTCACCGGATGAACGTTCCAGTTCTATCCAGTAACAATTACCAGAAGAACTGGAAGCAAAATTATAGAAATTCATCCGCTATCCCCTTAGAATGGACGCTTTTTCTTTACTTGTTCTTTTTCAATGACTTCTCCTGTTTCAGGATTCAATTCCACTTTCTCAGAAGATGATTCTTCAGGAAGTGATTTCAGTTCAGTCTTTCCAGCATTTTCATTTACTTCAGCATCAATGACTGATTCTGGATCAATAGTTTCCTGTTGTGGTCTGTCTTCCATTGTTTCCTCATATGCCTGTGCAGCATACACATTCTTGAATTCACGTGGGATTGGCTTCAATGCGTTATTACGCATCTTACGCAAGATCATCATTTCTCTGCTATGCGGATCTCTCCAAGCAGGTGACATGATGTCTAACAGTTCCTTATCTTCAAACATCTTGTCTAAAGTCATATCTGCAATCTTGTTCTTGATTTCATTCTTCTTTGCATCTGCGATGTTCTTATTCATCTTGATATTGTTGATAATATGAGCCTTTAAATTAACTGAAACATCTTCTCTTTCGGCAATGTGGTACTGGATATTTCCATCTTCATATTCGATTGGATATACAACGCGGATATATTTACCAGTGCCGCCTTTAGGTGTCCATGTAGGTGGTTCCATTGAAACTCCCTTGAATGATGGATAGGTAAATTCATCACCTTCACGAATGATCCAGTATGGATAAATCTTTTTAACACCGTATCCATAATTGCGGACAATCTTATCATTTCCGTCACCCTGGACACCAAACTCAAACTGTTTAACCCAATTGTCTCCTTGCTTTGTATTGCGAATAATCATGTAACATTCTGCCGGTACGGATGCGCAATTCAATCTGAGCATTACACACTGTTTCAGCAGTGTCATAATGTTTGACTGGTCAATATCTTTGATAGTCATTCCTTTTTCAGAACATAATCCAGACATTTTAGCAAGCATTGACTGAGCACAATTGATCTGCTCTTCATCAAGCTTTTCTGAATACTCTGTGATTGTCTTATTTAACTCATTCAGATAAAAATTCTGGATGTTTGTAATATTGAGGTTCTTCTGAGCCGGAAGCTGTTTTTCTTTCTGTTGTTCTGACATTTACTTTTAGTCCTTCTTTCCCATATAAGTGATGATGATTAACGTTAGACAAATGATTGAAGTTATATATACCGCGATCATTATCTTGCCACCTTGCATGGCTTCTGCCATTCAGCTTCACGCCAATGGCAGTTAAAGAATGATGCCATGTATACAGTCCTGCGCAATGTTGATTTTGCTTTATTGATCTGTAATGCGCGTGGTTCTTTGATACCTGCGTTGAGCATGTTGATATATGCTCTTCTTCTTGCTTCTGTTCTATGCAAACTAGACATTTTATTCTCCTCTGCTAATCATGCTGATAGCCGTGTAATTCTGGTCATCAACGATGGTGCTTAAAATCTGTGAATTGGTTTTAATAGCTGCAAGATGTGCGCCATCAAGCTTGTCACATTCATCAAAGATGAACGGTAAATCTGGAATGCCAATCTTCTTCTTTACGCATTCTGCGAAATATATACCTGTAATGATCTGTTCTGATCCAGAACCGTCTAAGAATGGCGTATCCTTATCAACAATCATCGGAATACACACTTCATTCCAGGAACCCTCTTTGATGTTGTTCTGAATCAGTGTGAACTTCATATGTTCTCCAAATACGGAAGAAATATTCTTTTCAAACATCCTCAACTTTGTCTGGATGTACTTTTCAATGAGCTGAATCTTCTGCTCCAACTTGATCTGCTCTTTCTGAGCTGAATCAATATCTTTTTTAATATCTGCAATACGGCTCTGATTTAACCTGTATGCGGCATGAGCATCAATGGTCTGTTGGAATGGTAACTTCTGAGATTCAAGTTCTCTAACAGCATCCTTGATACTGTCTTCATCACTTGACTGTTTTAAATATTCATTGCGAATCTGTTCATTGATATGTTCAACCTTTTCAGCAGCTTTCTGTGTAGCTTCTGATGGTTTGTCTGGATTAACCTGACAATTCAATGCAGAAAGTTCTTTTCTGAGTAACTCTGTATGGTCCTGCGCGGCTTTGTATCTATCTTCCGCATCTAAACGGTTTCTCTTGATTTCCGAAATGTTGTTTTCAATTTCCTTTATCTTGATACCGTTGTTCTCAATCTCTGCTGCTGCTTTTTTACCGTCTGCAATACATTCATCCAACTGTTTCTGATGTTCTGCAATTGCATTGTCAATGTAATCTTGATTAAGGATTCCACCGCAATGAGGACACTTAGCTCCCTCTGGTGCTACCCATGCATCAAGACTATCATACTTGGAAAGTAATTCAGTGCGCTTTTTCTCATTCGCATCTTTCATGTATGTGAATGAATTCAGGGATGATTTTAAATCCGCAAGTTTTCTGTCTACTGGTGCAATATCATTTGATAAGATCTCAGTAGCATTCTTAACAGATTCATTAACCTCATTCTGCTTTGCATTGATCTTGTCAGAGAGTTCTTTATTATCTGCGGCATACTTATCTCTGTCATTGGCCTGTGATTCTCTAAGACTTAACTTTGCTTCTTGTAACTGCTTATTCAGTTCATCAATGAGATTTTCAGTACCATTGCCAGATTTTAAATCTGCGATGCTCTTATCAATCCGCTTGATTTCTTCGGTGGCATGATTCAAATCAGATTCAGATGGATCTTTTATCTCATCCAATCCAGCAATCTTTCCATTGTTCTCTGTGATACCGTCAATCGTGGTTCTTAACTGCTGCTTGAAGTAAGTAGCTGTCTTTCCTGTGTCGAATTTATCAATCTGCAACCGTTCCTTGATAGGTAACAGATTCGGCTCTGCGTTGAAGATGTCTTCATTGGATACATCACCACAAATTGAAATGATGAATGCTCTTAATGTCTTCCAATCACAAGTTTTTCCGAAATAGTAAGGGTCAACGATTCCTCTTAACAGGTCAAACTTTCCAGAATCAAACTTGTCAACTCCGAACTTATTAGCTAAGTCCTTCTTTGCGGCTGTGATAGAAACCTTTGAGCCATTGATCCAGTATGTAGTATCGTGTCCTGTCATCAATGTTTCAGATGATCCACGTGTCTTTGTCCAATGTTCCGCAAATGTCTTCTTCAGTGTGAATTCATCAAATTCAAGTTCAACAGATACTTCTTTTGAAGTATCAGAAAGTGGCTTGAATGATGCAAAATCACTAGAACCATCAATCAAGAAATCTGTGATAGCCCAATAAACAGCGAGAATAGTATTTGTTTTACCGGTCTGGTTAGGTCCGGTCATCATATTGATTTTCTTCAGATCATATTCTGCATGTTTAATATTTCTGAAGTTATCAATCGTTACTTTCTTTAAAATCATGATTATTTTTCTCCCTCTAAAAAGATTTCTTCAATCTGCTTCTTAACTTCGTCTGGAAGATCATTCCAGTTCATGCTTTCCAGATTTTTTATCTTAACGGTTATTTTTTCACCATTAATCAATCTGAATGTTTTTAAACAAAATGCTTCTTCCTTTTCATCTTTAAAGATGTTGTCCTCTAACTCTTTGAGCATGATGGCGATGCCATTAGCATCTAAGCTTACGCTTGAATCGTTCATTTCTTTGAGTGCCTTAAAAACTTGCTTTTCAAATTCTGAACGATTGATGGTTACTACTTCTTTCATTTCTCTTCCTCTTTCTTGGCGTGTCTTGCCGGTATTGAAACGGATATTTTATTCAGGATATTAACTGTTCTTCGTAGTGTATCGTCAACGCCTTTGCGGTAGTCAGATGCTTCACCTTTCATCTGATCAATATCAGATTCAATATTTTCAATCTTCTTCTGATTGCTTAGGACAGTGATGAACATGATTATTACTGCGATAGCCAGGAACACTAAAGCACCTAGCATCATTTTTAAAATAAATTCATCTACCATACGGTCTCCTCAATTAAGCTCCGGGAAGTTCGTAAGATGACATGTGAACATTCCATATAGGAATGCTGCCGCTAATACCACCCCTATTGCTGCCGGAATGATGTAATCCTTAATGATTGGATTCAAATGTCTGTGTGCCATCATGCTTCCACCTTTACTTTCTTAACGAATGTGTATAGCTTGACCTTGGTCTTCTCACCTCTGCGGTTACGCACTTCCTTCCATTCGTCATTGATGATGTAACCGGCTTCTCTTAGGTCAGAGATACGTGCCGATAGCCGAGTAATTCCAAGAGTGTATGTTGCTTGATATGTAGTGATACCGTTGTGTTGTTTCATGAACTCCAAGATTTGTTCTGCTTGGGTCATATTTGTTGAAATCTCCTTTCGTGTGCTATAATTGGAGCGGATAAAAAAGTTATCCGACAATATTGGGAATTCCGATCAGCTGTCCAGGCTAGGAATTCCTTTTTAATTTGTGTAGCTTGCTGAATGTGATGATGTCTGCCTTTGTTCCAAGATCCGCATCAACTGTCAGATCTAAGAATTGGCGATACTCCGTTTTGGTGATTACATAACTTCTTCCAATCTTGCGTTGCGGTAACAAACCATACTGCCGGAACCATCCAAGCTTTTCTCTAGGTACTTTTAGAAGTCTTTTCAGGTCATCGGTATTTAGCAACTGATCCAGATCATCTGGCTTGTTAAACTCCATTTCTGTCATTTATGTTTTCTCCTTTCTTTTTGGCATATAATTTGCTTAATGAGGTGATGTTATGAAGACTTTTGAAGAAACAAAGATGCGTACTTGCTATCGGTTCAACAAGATTCAAGCCCCTATTTCCACGATTACTGATGAAGAACAAAATGTAATCAGTACCCATTGCTATCTAGCTAGTTCCAAGAAATGTGATGGTAGATATTTCAATGGCAATCGTGATGAACGTTGCCCGTGGTTAAAATGGGATAAAGAATAGAATTATTGAACAGAACCGAAGATAAATACTTCTCTGTCGTTCTCATATGATTTGAAAGATATATCACGCGAAGACTGACCGGATAAATCACCGTTCTTATCTTTTCGTGGTTTTTCATATAAGACCCCAACATGAACTTGCGCATCATCTGGATATTCACTAAGCTTGTCCATCAATTCCACTACGTTCATAAATCTGTTCTCCTTCTAAGTAACTGATTACAATATACATTCACGGCATAAAGAAGTCAACAAATTTTGTTATTTATTGAGTAACATAATTTTAATTTAATGAAAATTTATTTACTTTTTCAGTAATATCATCTATATTGTTGGAACAGGTGATAAATATGAATACATTTGGAGAGAATTTTAAGAAGTTAAGAACAAGCAGACATTTAACACAGGAAGAAATTGCCGAAAAATTTGGAATGACAAAGACTGGTATTTCTTATTGGGAAAATGGGAAAACACAACCAAGCCTTAAAATGATCCATGAAATTTCTGATTATTTTAATGTATCGTTTGCTACCTTAGCTGGGGATGATGATAGTAATGATGTATCAATTACGTCTATAAAGATAGCTTTATATTCTCCTATCTGCTGCGGTAATGGTGGATTTGTGGATGACAATATTATCGATTACATATCTCTTCCACCTGATTGGATCAATCCTAAAATGGAATACTTTGCTCAAAAGGCAAACGGGGATTCCATGACCGGTGCCGGTATTAATAACGGTGATATTCTAGTATTTGAAAAAACAGGTAGTATCGATAATGGTACAATCGGCTGCTTCTGTATTGATGATAATGATGCAATGTGCAAACGGTATAGAATAACTGAAAACAATCAAATAATGCTCATGCCGGCAAATGAGAAATACGATCCAATACTGGTTGACATTCAAAATGACCATTTCCGTTGTATAGGTAAACTGGCATTTGTAATTAACGATAGAAGAAACGGATAATATTTATATTTTCCATAAGCTAACAAAATAGAAAAGAGGAAATCAAAATGTTCAACACGCTTAGAAAAGGGAAAATAATTATCAATAAAAGAGATCACACGTTCCAAGTTATTGATGCTCAAAGCAAGATTACCAACGGAAGCCATGGCCTTGGAAGTAATCTGGCCGCAATTACTACATTCGGAATGTCACGTATTGCCGAAAAATCATTCAGTCATGCCGGAAGAGGATTAAGAAACCTATTGAGAGATGAATATGATTTCTCTGACCTGCTTTCATTTGAACTGATTGAGGATGATAGTACTATATCATCTGGCGGTGTTGGCAGGTCCTTAGTATTCGGTGCTGTCGCTGGCGCTCCTGGTGCTATTGTTGGTGCTATCACTGGCAAAAAGAAAACAAGAGGAATTGTTGAAATAATGTATGTTGCAATAACGGTAAATGATATGGATAATCCTACCCTTTATGTACCATTTATCACACATAAGACAAAAAAAGGATCTGCGCAATATATGGAAGCATTGAATAGCGCAAAATCAACAATGTCTGCCCTTAACCTAATAGCGAATAATGCTGAATAAATAAAAAAGAATCCCAGTGTTGGCGCACTGAGATCCACGTACAGAAATAACACTTTTCAGGGGTGGTTTTTCTGTACCTCAATTCTAAATCAAAGCATCCAAAAAAGCTACATACAAGAAAAGAGGTGTCATTATGACAAAGAAAAAGACTGTTTTAAAGCATGAAAAGAACATCTATGAATATCATTCTAAACGAGGAGTATATTTGGATGTGAAAATCAGGGTTGAGAACAAAGACGGAAAGAATATTGTAAAGCGTTTCGGACGTTTCTACTATGATGAATATCCTTCCAATAAAGACTGTATGGATCAAGCTATAGAATGCCGAAATAAGGCGCTGGAAGAGATAAAAGAAAATCGGGTAGTATTTACCGCCTTGACCGTTGATGACTGCTTCCAGGCATCGAAAGACCTGTTATTAGATTCAATTAAGACTAAGAAGAAGCATAACTTCACCTATAACAGATTAATACCGAAAGAATTACGCAATACAGACATTACAAAGATTACTACTGAACAGGTAAAACAGACCATTAACACTTATGCAAAAGAACACAGTCATGATTCTGTTAAAAATGCAAAGACTGTATGGCATCAAATATTTCAGACGGCAGCAATGAAAGAGATCCCAGTGGTTGACCGGACAACTCTATTCAAACTTCCTAAATCTAAATTTGTTCCTAAGAAACGTGATCTTAGATGCACCCATGAAGAAATCCATGATTTTCTTCCATACCTGCTTAAGTATGGAGCTGGATACAAGAAATCCACCCAGCGCGTTAAATGCTTGTGGTACGGCATTCAAATCATGGAGTATGAGGGATTGCGCCCTCAAGAAACTTTCGCGCTTCACAGGGCAGATATTGACCTTAAAACGATGACCATAAGAATCATTCATTCAGTTGGATCAGATGCGGAAGATATTCGTAAAATCATTACCAACAAGACCGAAGAATCAGAAAGGACCGTCACGATAGATACAAGACTAAAACCGATTCTGGAAGATCTGTTGAAATGGTCAAAGACTGAGATCCTATTCCTTGACACAGACGGCTTACCGTTCGATATAGACGTATTGTGTTCGACAATGTGCAATATACGCAAGAAGTATCCAGAAGCGCCTAGAATCACCTTATACATGGGAAGACATCTATTCGCAACTGAGAAATATAACGATAAAGATAACAATCCGAAAGCCGTTCAGCATGTCATGGGCCATGTTTCCGAAGCTACAACGCTTAGTTATTTGACTACTACCGAAGACGAAGAAAAAAAGGTAATTAATAGAATGTCATGACGGTGCAACATTTGTGCAACATTTGTATGATATTTAACGGTCAAACCAATGACATATAAATTTTTAAAATCATTCAATTTTACGCTTAATTGACATCTTAATGACAAATCAATGACATATTATGACGCATCAATTAGAGCGGTCTGGTGCACTTAT
>LAHS01000924.1_pt1 | contig 37251 bp, 37 predicted proteins | sample 329651 | NCBI WGS metagenome assembly LAHS01 (sample SAMN03275699, study PRJNA271635) | activated sludge metagenome | isolation source: sample C-1 Sludge from hydrolytic chamber (first chamber) of Anaerobic...
CTTTCATCCAGACTTTACTGTTGGTTTGGGATTTGCACCCAATCAGCTTGCGCTCGCGGACTGTACCGCCAGTTGAAGAATTACACTTCACCCCGATGCTTTTATTGTATTCCCCTATTTAGTATTTGTCAAAGGTTAAGCTAATATTTTTTTTAGGATCAGCTCCGCTTTTTTTGCATTATTCGATACGGTAATCGAATTTAAGATATTTTCCGCGTAAAGTTCATCCTCAATTTTCGAGTAATACATTTTTGCAAGAACGTCGCCTGAATTAACTTTGCTGCCTACTTCAACTTTAAGCTCGATACCGACTTTTTCATCTATAACGTCTGTTTTTTTGATTCTTCCGCCGCCTAATTTGCATACTGTAAGACCAATTTCGGTCGGAATTATTTTGCTTACAACGCCGCCTTCTTTTGCTGTAATGTCTTTTATAAAAGGAGCGTTTAAAAGTAAAGACGGATTGTCGATAACAAGGGGACTACCGCCCTCTGCTTTTATCATTTCCTTAAGTTTTAAAAGCGCTTTTCCGCTTGTTATAGCTTCGTCGAATGCTTGCTCGGGATTAATGACGCCGGATAGTCTAAGCATCTCCGCGCCAAGGGCTTTGCTTAGCGTATACAGACGGTTTTTTTCGCCAAGCAGCACCATAAGCCCGCCGTAAAGCTCGAGATTATTTCCGATAAAATTATCCAAAGGTTCGCTCATATCGGTAATAAACACGCTCGTTCTTCTTTTTGCTAGCTTGCCTATCTTAACCATAAGTTCGCTAAGCTTTGTTGCACTTTCCAAATCTTTCATAAACGCGCCTTCTCCGCACTTAACGTCAAGAACAAGACACGACGCGCCGCCTGCGATTTTTTTGCTCATAATGCTTGACGCGATAAGCGGTATGCTGTCTACAGTTGCGGTAATATCTCTTAGAGCGTAAAAAAGCTTATCCGCAGGACACATATTAAGGCTTTGCGAAGAAATGGCGAGCTTGATTTTATTTACCTGACGGATAAATTTATCCATAGAAAGTTCGGTATTTAAGCCTTTAATACTTTCTAACTTATCAATCGTGCCGCCTGTAAATCCCAGTCCTCTTCCCGAAAGTTTGGCAACGGGAATCCCAAGCGATGCGACAACCGGCGCAATAACAAGCGTTGTGCTGTCGCCTACGCCTCCGCTGCTGTGCTTGTCTACCGCAGGAGGTGTAAACAAAAGCGGATCAATCTTATCGCCGCTGTCTGCCATGGCGAGCGTAAGGGCTGTCGTTTCTTTATCGGTCATGCCCTTAAAATATATCGCCATAAAAAGAGCGGAAAGCTGGTAGTCCTGTATAGTTTGATCAAGCGCTCCCTTTACAATAAAATCAATTTCTGCTGTTGAAAATTCTTCTCCTCTTTTTTTCTTTTCGATAAGATCAACTATTCTCATAATTCACTCCCCCATTATTATTCTTTGATTTTTTCGATATTAGCACCGTCCGTCCAAAGACGCTCCAAGCAATAAAAATCGCGCGCTTCGTCATTAAATATGTGTACAATAACTCCGCCGTAGTCAAGTACTACCCATCTGCCTTCTCTCAGCCCCTCTCTTCTTAACGGTTCGATTCCCTCTTCTTTGCTCATAATTTCGTCTACCCCTTCGGCAATAGCTTTAACCTGCGTCGAAGAATGTCCGCTTGCGATTACGAAATAATCGGCAATGATAGTTTTGCCCGCTATATCGATAACGGTAAGATCCTTTGCTTTTTTCTTTAGTAGGGCTTCACAAATTTTTTCTTTTAACTGTTTAGACAACTCCATTTTTTCTCCTTTTAATTTTTATTTGAATGAAGCGGAGCGGCTATTCTCCCTCCGCGGTTTATAAATTTATAAGGGGACAGCGAAGATACTTTCATAATCGGGGCGCTTCCAAGCAGACCTCCGTAATTTACTCTGTCGCCTAAGCCTTTATTGTATGCGGGGATTATTCTCACCGCCGTAGTTTTGTTATTAATTACTCCTATTGACGCTTCGTCCGATATTATCGCCGACAAAATCTCCGCCTTTGTATTTCCCGGCACGGCAATCATATCAAGTCCCACGCTGCAAACTGCGGTCATAGCCTCAAGCTTTTCGATGGATAAACTGCCCTTGTCAACGGCGTCTATCATACCGATATCTTCGCTTACGGGAATAAACGCTCCTGAAAGTCCGCCGACGTGCGAGCTTGCCATAATACCGCCTTTTTTTACTGCATCGTTAAGCAGAGCAAGAGCGGTAGTAGTGCCGCATGCGCCTACTTGTTCCAAGCCCATTTCCTCAAGAATATGAGCCACGCTGTCACCCACGGCGGGAGTGGGCGCTAATGATAAATCCACGATACCGAAGTTCGCGTTCAGCATATCGCTTGCGGCTTTTGCAACCAGTTGTCCTACTCTTGTAACTTTGAAAGCGGTTTTCTTCACGGTTTCGCATACTTCGGTTAAATCCGCATCGGGAATTTTTTCAAGCGCAGTTTTTACAACGCCGGGACCGCTTACGCCTACGTTAATTACCTTGTCACCCTCGCCTATGCCGTTAAATGCGCCTGCCATAAAAGGATTATCTTCAACGGCGTTTGCAAATACAACAAGCTTAGCGCAACCTATGCTGTCATTATCTCTTGTTAAAAATGCGGTTTGTTTTATTATCTCGCCCATCTTTTTTACCGCATCCATATTAATGCCCGCTCTGGTGCTTGCGATATTTACCGAACTGCAAACCTTTTTTGTGACTGATAGCGTTTCGGGTATTGTGTCGATAAAATATTTTTCGTAATCCGTAGCGCCCTTTTGAACGAGAGCGGTGTAGCCTCCGATAAAATCTATACCCAGTTCCTCGGTTGCCTTATCCATTGCGCGGGCAATTTCAACGTAGCCGAGGGAGGAAGCGCCAATAAGGCTGATAGGCGATACGGATACTCTTTTATTGACTATAGGAATACCGTACATACTGCTTATGTTTTCGCTTACAGTTACCAAATCACGCGCGGAATTCAAAATTTTATCGTAAACAGCGCTTGCGGTTTGCTCCTTGCTTCCTTTAATGCAATCAAAAAGGGATAAGCCCATAGTAATGGTTCTGACGTCTAAGTGATGCTCCGATATCATCGCTACGGTTTCTAAAATTTCTCTGTTGTTTATCATATTAAATCCTGTGCATCGCGTTAAAAATCTCTTCGTTTCTTATGGCTATTTCGAGATCCAAATTTTCTCCCAAGGCTTTAAGCTCTGCTTTTAGCGTTTGAAAAGTAATGCCGCCGGCAGGTAACTTTACCGCCATAATCATTGTAAAAGTTTCGCCTAATATAGTTTGGTTAATATCTAAAATATTAATGTTTCTCTCCGCAAGAAAAGTGGAAGTTTTTGAAATAATACCTACCCTGTCACGTCCCATTACGGTTATAAAAGCATTCATAAAGTCTCCTTTAAGTAATATTGTACCGCAGAAATTGTAAGAGGATAGATAGATTTTCCTCCTTCCTTTAAGCGTTCGTAAGTACGTTTAAGCGCAAAAATAAACCCCTGTTTTATACTATTTCCGGAAACTCTTCTCAGTTCCTCAACGCCTATAAAATCTCTTGTAGGCTCTATTACGTCCGCAAGGTATATAAGCATTTCCATTTCGCTCATATCAGGCTTTGCGGTTGTGTGACAGCGGATTGCGGAAAGAATTTCCGGGTCGGTTATTCCGTATTCGTTTTTTGCAATTATCGCGCTTGAAAACTGATGTTCGACTTTAGTCCCTAAGCTGTCGGCAGGGACGCCCGGTACGCCCTTTCTATTTTTCCCTATATCGTGTAGAAGCGCGGCTAAAAATACCTTGTCAAAGTCAAGCGAAGGGCTGAGTCTCATAGCGGACAGTACAGTTCCCGCCATGTGCAAGAAACGCTCCGGAATATCTTTTTTAACTTTCGTTACGATATCCTTATATTCCGAGTAAAGACCGTTTTCCTTTATTAGTTTTGCGGTATGCCCGTCAATATAATCGGATACGTCAAGATCAAGCATCAAGCGTGCTCGAAGTTCCCTGCTTGAAAGTTCTTTTCCTTTATGAAAAAGAACGACTATATCCGCGCCGTACTCGGATTTTGCGTGGGCTATAGCTTCGTCAAGCCCTTTTATATAACCTTCTCTTTTTACTACCGCAAGCGTGGCTTCCTTTGAAATTTGCTCGGGCTTTATCCAAGTATGGAAATTTATCATACTGTCGCTTCCGATAATATAATAATATTTATCCGCAGGGTAAATTTCTTTTAGTTTTGGAAGTGTATCCGAAGTGCAATTAAATTCTTTCTTGCTTTCCTTTTCATAGTCGGAAATAATTATATTTTCCGAAGTGTAAGGCTCCAGCATTTTTCTTCTTAGTTCGTAGGGAGTTACGGTAGCTTTTTTATGCGGAGGATAATAAGTCGGAAGCAAAATCAAACGGTCTAAAGAAAGTTCGTCTTTAGCCTTTTTTATAATTTCGATATGTTCTTTGTGAAGCGGGTCGAATGCCCCTCCGAAAAATCCTATAATCATAATTGAATTATATACCATAGCTTTATATTTGAAAAGTTTAAAATTGAAAATTTTGTCAATAATTTCGGTATGGCAGATTTTTTTGACAACTTTCTGGCGCGTTTTATTATAGTATTCCTTTTACTTGCTTGGCTTAATCTTTATATCGATAATTTATTTCTATTATTGGGTATCGGAGCGATAGCTTTTCTTTTACTTTCCCTTGTGGGAAAACTTTTCAAAAGAAAAGGTAAAGAGAAAGGAATGGGTATAAAAGAATTGGAAACCGTGCTTGCGATAATGGGAGGGGAAAAATTCAGCGAGCTTTACTATAAAACTTTGCCGCAAGTTGACAGTATAAACCGTGACAAAAACACGATTTTTATAGAAGGGGAAAAGTCCGAACTGTTGTTTTTTAACTATAAATTTTCCGCTATGACAAAAGACGAAATCGCAAGAGCATATAACCTGGCGGAAAAGCTTGGCGCAAAATATTTGACAATTTTTACGAAAAGACCGCAAAGAGATATTTTGATTTTGACAAACGCCTTAAACGTGGAAATTAAATTTCCAACAACAAGAAAACTGCTTGCATATTTAAAAGAGCATAATGCCGTCCCCAAAAACCCCACAGTAAAACCCAAAGGAAACAGATTGCCGATAAAAGAAATCCTTTTGGCTTTGATCTCTCCGAAAAATCGAAAATATTATCTTTTTTCGGGAATAATCCTTGGGATAATGAGCTTTTTTACCCCTTTTCAGTTGTATTATTTGATAATGGCAAGCATTCCACTTATTTTATGCACTTTGACTTTTATAAGAAACGAGGCATAAAAAAACCGCTCTTGGAGCGGTTGTTTTTTTACGGAATATATTCAAATTCAAAATCCGAAATCCTTACCAAATCACCTTCTTTTATGCCTTCTTCTATTAGAGCGTCTATAATGCCTCTTTCTCTTAGCATCCGCTGAAAATACCTGAAGGATTCCTGATTGTTCATAATTACTCTTCTTGATATATCGTTTATAACGCCTCCGCTTACCACAAACGCGCCGTCATCGTCACGAGTTACATTGATACTTGTTGTGTCGATTTCGTATTCTAGCTCCGCTTCCTTAGGGACGGGAATAATATTAGGGAGTTCTTTTAAAGCCTTGGCTATTTCGTTAACCATTTCGGTTATACCTTTTGAGGTAGCCGCGGAAATGCGGATTGCCTTTTTCCCTGCTTCTTTTTCCAGTTCCGCTATAACTTCTTCGTTTTCCGCTATATCAATTTTGTTGGCAACCAAAATTTCGGGGCGTTTTATCAGCTCTTCGCTGTAAATTTTTAGTTCGTTACGGATTGTTCTATAGTCTTTTGCGGGATTTCGTCCTTCTCTTTCGCTTACGTCTACAACGTGAACGATAAGTCTAACACGCTCGATATGACGCAAAAATTCGTGTCCGAGACCTGCTCCTTCTCCTGCGCCCTCGATAAGACCGGGGATATCCGCGACGACAAAGCTTTCGTCAAAATGCTTTACCATACCGAGATTGGGAGATAAAGTCGTAAAATGATAATCCGCTATCTTCGGTCTGGCTGCGGAAATTACCGATAAAATCGTCGATTTTCCTACATTGGGAAAACCTATAAGTCCGACGTCCGCTATAGTTTTCAGCTCCAAAACAACGGCGTGCTGTTCGGTTTTAACTCCCTGCTCCGAAAACGTAGGGGCTTGTCTTGTGGGTGTTGCAAAGCGCGCGTTTCCCCGTCCGCCCTTTCCGCCGGATAGTATCAACACCTTTTTATCGGCATAAAAAATATCCGCTATCACTTTTCCGCTGTCAGCGTCTTTAACTACGGTTCCCGGCGGGACGGTAATAACTAAAGATTCGCCTGCTTTTCCAAAGCAATTCTTTTTTGCTCCGTTTTCTCCGTCCGTAGCTTTAAAGTGTTGAGAATATCTAAACTTGAGTAGAGTGTTAAGTGCGGGATCCGCCACAAAATATATGCTTCCGCCAAGTCCTCCGTCACCGCCGTCGGGACCTCCCATTGAAACGTATTTTTCACGGTGAAAGCTAACCGCGCCGTTACCGCCGTTTCCTGCTTTTAAATAGATTTTTACCTTGTCGATAAACATACTAAATCCTCTTTTCGGGACAAACCTCGACCAAATTGCACTTTTCACACATTGGTTTTTGCGCTTTGCAAATATATCTTCCGTGAAACAGCAGAAGATGATGCGCGTCTATCCAATCTTCCTTTTTAAAAAACCACCTTAAATCCTCTTCTACCGTTTCGGTAGATTTGCCGTCACTTAAGCGAAGTCTTTTGGATACTCTGAAAACGTGCGTATCAACCGGCATTGCGGGGATTTTAAAGGCAACTGCAAGAACTACGCTTGCGGTTTTTCTTCCTACGCCTCTAAGCGAAATCAATTCCTCTAAGCTTTGGGGTACTACTCCGCCAAACCTTAAAAGTAAATCTTTGCTCATTAAAATCAAGCTTTCCGCCTTGTTTTTATAAAAACCGGTTGATAATATAAGCGGTTCAAGCTCTTCGTGAGTCAGTTTTGAAAAAGCTTCGGGCGTATTATATATCTTAAAAAGCGTATCTGTTACCATATTAACACGTTTGTCCGTACATTGCGCGGACAAAATGACGGCAACCAAAAGCTCAAACGGAGTTTTATAGTTTAGTTCGCACGCCGCATCAGGGTGCATAACCTTAAGTTTATCAAGCAATTTCTCCGCTGTTATTTTCATTATTTTCTGATTTCTCCGTGTCCGATAATTTCAAATTTTATCGAAGTAAGCTCTTTTAGCCCGATTGGTCCTCTGGCGTGAAGTTTTTGAGTGGAGATACCCATTTCCGCTCCCATTCCAAATTCAAATCCGTCCGTAAAGCGTGTCGATGCGTTGACATAAACCGCCGCGGAATCAACTTCTCTTAAAAATTTTTCTGCCGCTTTTTCGTTTTTGGTAAGTATTGCCTCGCTGTGGCGGGTGCTGTGTTCGTTGATAAAATCTATCGCCTCTTTTAGTCCGCTAACAACCTTTACGCTTATAATTAAATCCAAAAACTCGGTATAATAATCCTCATCTGTGGCTTTATCGCATATAATATACTTTCCCGTTTCCTCGCAACCCAGTATTTTTACACCTGCATTTACAAGCGGTTTAACTAAAATAGGAAGTTTATCTTCAATATTTTTATCAACTAAAAGCGTTTCCACCGCGTTGCAAACACCGGGGCGCTGTGTTTTTGCGTTATAAATGATATTTGCGGCTGTGTCTATATCCGCGCTTTCTTCAACGTATATATGACAGTTTCCGCCTGCGGAGGCAAGTACCGGCATTGTTGCTTCGGAAGTAACAAGCTTTTTAAGACCTTCTCCGCCTCTAGGAATAACTACGTCAATATATTTATCCTCTTTAAGCATCTCGATAGTGCTCTCTCTTGAAAAAAGCATACCGATAAGGTTTTCATTAAAACCTGCGCTCTTCAAGCCTTCGCGCATAGCTTCAAATATTGCGCGGTTAGTGTTGGCTGCATCGCTTCCGCCCTTTAAAATAACGGCGTTTCCGCTTTTTATACATAGTGCGGCAGCATCTACGGTTACATTGGGACGGGCTTCGTAAATAATTCCGATAACCCCGAGCGGCGCCCTTACACGCTTTATGTGCAGTCCGCTTTTTACGTCGTATTCTTCGGTTACTTCGCCTACGGGATCGGAAAGAGCTATAACTTGGTCTACTCCTTCGCACATTTTTTTAATCCGCTCAGAGTTTAGCGTTAAACGGTCGCAAAATGCGGAAGATTTATTATTTTTTTCGGCTAGAATCAGATCCTCTTTATTGGCTTTTTGGATTTTTTCGGAATGAGAAATCACCGCTTCCTTTAAAGAAAGCAGAATTTTGTTTTTAGTTACCTCGTCGTAACCTGCAAGTATAAGGGAACTTTCCCTTGCCTTTTTGCAAATATCCTTGGTTTCCATTTAGTCTTCGTCCTCTTCTTCGGGAAGAACCGCGTTGTGGAAAACGTTTTGAACGTCGTCGCATTCCTCAAGCTTTTCTATAAGTTTTTTTACGCTCTCAAGCGCGTCGCCTGTAGGCTCTGCGGTGCTTTCGGGAATATAATCAATTTCTGCGGAGATATAAGTAATATTTTGCGCTTCAAACTTTTCACGAACGCTGCCAAGGTCGTTAGGCTGAGTGTAAACTTCGAATACGTCTTCGTCGTCAACAACATCCTCTGCGCCGGCGTCAAGAGCAAAAAGCATTAAACTGTCTTCGTCAATCGTCTTTTTATCGACAACGATAACACCTTTTTTGCTGAACATATACGAAACGCAACCGGTAGAACCTAAAGCTCCGCCGTATTTATCAAAGAAATGTCTTACGTCGCCTGCCGTTCTGTTTCTGTTATCGGTTAAGCATTCTACGATAAAAGCAACTCCTCCGTTTCCGTAACCTTCATAGGTCATTTCTTCGTAGTTTACGGTGCCGAGTTCGCCCGAGGCCTTTTTGATACTTCTGCTGATATTATCGTTAGGCATATTGTTTTGCTTGGCTTTAGCGATAACGTCACGAAGTTTGGAGTTGCTGTTGGGATCTGCTCCCCCGAGTTTTACCGCTAAGGCAAGTTCTCTGCCGATTTTGGTAAATACGCTTGCGCGCGCTGCGTCGCTCTTACCTTTTTTTGCTTGAATATTGTGCCATTTAGAATGTCCTGACATAAATCCTCCTGACTAAATAAAAAATCTAATTTTTGTAGCTTCAGCAACCAATAAATAGTTTATATAAAGCAATCCCTGCGGCTATACCTGCGTTTAGAGATTCCATATTATACATTGGTATGGATAGGGTTTTATCCGCTCGAAGCGTTACTTCGGGGCTAAGTCCGTGCGCTTCGCTTCCTACTGCAAGAGCGGTTTTAGATGATGTTACCTTATAATCCGCTATATCGCTTCCTCCCATATCGAGAGCAAGCAAAGTATAATCCATAAGGCAGTCAAGCGAGCGCGTTCTGATAATATTCAAATGCGCAAATCCGCCCATAGATGAGCGAACAGCTTTACCGTCATAAGGATCTGCCGAGTTATAAAGCACCACGTCTTTTATATTAAAAGCCGCCGCGGTTCGAAGTATCGTCCCAAGATTGCCCATATCGGATATACCGTCAAGCACAAGAGCACTTCCCGAAAGTTTTCTTTCTTCGGGAATTTTTGCGGTAGCTAAAATACCTTGCGGTGTGACCGTGTCTGCTACCGAGTTAAAAATGTTATCCGCTAATACGGTAATATTATCACATTTGCTCTTTGCGATATTAATAAGTTCGGTTGCCTTACTTTGTGAAAGATAAACCGACGTAACTAATACGTCTTTAGTTAAATCTTTAATTAAATTTACGCCCTCCAACAAAAAAAGCCTTTCCTTGTCGCGTTCGCGTTTATCTTTAAGCCGCTTTAGCGCTTTGACCTTTTCGTTAGATTGAGATGTAATTATTTCCATATATTTTAATGCCTACCTTTCGGTAGGCATCGGTCGACCTATAAACTTGCCTTTGCCTTATCGCAAAGTCCTTGGAATGCTTGAGCGTCACTTACAGCGATATCCGAAAGAACCTTTCTGTTTAAGCTGATGTTTGCCTTCTTAAGACCGTACATAAGCTTGCTGTAGCTAAGTCCGTTAAGTCTAGCCGCTGCGTTGATTCTTGCTATCCAAAGTCCTCTGAAATCGCGCTTTTTAAGCTTTCTGCCAACGTATGCGTATTGACCGGATTTCATAACGGCTTGTCTTGCAATCCTATAAAGCTTGGATTTTCCGCCGAAGTAGCCCTTTGCGTTCTTTAATATTTTTCTACGCTTTTTAACTGCGTTTACGCCTCTTTTAATTCTCATGATTAGACCTCCTTGTTATTTCTGATAGGTAAGCATTGACGCGATCGTCTTTTCTTGAGTAGCGTCTACATAGCCGCCTTGTCTTAAACTGCGCTTTCTCTTAGTGGATTTCTTGGTAAGAATATGGTTCTTGCCTTGTTTGTTTCTTTTTAACATACCGCTAGCATTAAAGCGGAAGCGTTTTTTTGCGCCGGAATGGCTTTTCATTTTAGGCATATATATGTCTCCTTTTGCATTAATTTCTATTTTTTCGGGCTTAGTATCATAAAGTAATTTCTGCTTTCGACTGCCGCATCTTTTTCTCTTACCGTAAAATCGGATACCATTTGATAAAACTCGTTCATTGCGGTAATATACTGCTCGGGACGGTTGTTTTTTCTGCCTTTAAGGCGGATACCGACTTTAACCTTGTCACCGCCGTCGATAAATTCCTTAACCTTTTTGGCTTTGGTCTTCATATCTCCGATATCGGTTGTGACGGTAAACCAAATTTCTTTAATCTCGACGATTTTTTGGTTTTTCTTCATTTCCTTTTCTTTTTTGTCGGATTCGAATTTAAATTTTCCGTAATCCATGAGCTTACATACGGGGGGAACTGCGGAAGGCGAAATTTTTACAAGGTCGAGATTTCTTTCGTCGGCAAGACGGCCTGCGGCAAACGAAGACATAATTCCCAGCATATTACCGTTTTCGTCGATTATGCGCAATTCTTTATCGCGGATTTGCTCGTTAATTTGATAGTCCTTAGCTATGGTGGCTACCTCCTGATTTTTTTGCAAAGAAAAAAGACGACTTAGTCGCCTTCTCATACCGAGTACCCTAAAAGGGCAATTTAATTCGGCAACCCGCGCGCATTGCACGTCAAGGTGAGAAGACTTCTTCTGCTTTGCTTATTTAATATAATATATTATAGTCGCTTTGTCAACAAATAATTATCGTTTTTAATTAATTTTTGTCAGCTTTGCGGAAATTCTGGTCAACATTTTTTGAGTTTTTTGATTTTTCCAATGCGCTCCGGTGACTCCCGTTATATGTACGCCCTGTAAATATCCTGTTCTCGGAAGATGAGGTCCGTCGCAAACGTCCAAAAAATCGCCCTGTCTGAATATGCTTATATCATCGCCCTCAGCCCTGTCACGGATAATTTCTTCAAGGTAAGGCTGCTCTAAAATCCTTACAAGCCTTAATGCGCCCTTCTCCGTATAAGTTTTGTGCACGATCGGCAAGTCTTCTTTAATTATCCTTTTTATTTCGGCTTCGATAAGAGGAAATTCTTCGGGAGTAATCGGAGTAATAAAATCAAAATCAATATAAAAACCGGTTTTGGTACTTTTATGCGTACCCATTTTTGCGGTCGGAAAAATACGAAGTATAGCCTGACCTAAAACGTGAACGGCAGAATGAAACGCAGTGTTTTTGCCTTCTTCGCTGTCAATAGTAAAAAATTCAAGCTCAGCGTCATGGTCAAGCTTTTCACTAAGAGAAGTTAATTTCGAGTCCACGCCGGCAACAATATAGCTTTTCCAATCATCCTTAAAAAAAGACTTCGCTATCTCGAGAAGAGTAATTCCTTCCGAAAATTCAAAGTATACTTTGTTTTTTAAGCTGATTTTCATAAAATAAAAACCCTTACTTTTCTCCGAATAAAATCTTTTTTTTCATCGGGACTTTCATTATATGCAAAACAAAACTTCCAAGTCAAGAGGTTTTGTAAAATAAAATATTTTTATTTTTTTGAAGTTTTCTTTCGTTTTTTATTATTTTTATAACTTTTTATATATATTTATGCGCCAAGCATTTCTACGGCTTTTACAAATTCGTTAGAAAAATTATCCGCTTTTTCGATAATAACACTTGATGCGGACAGTCGTAAAATTTCGCAAAGAAGATTTTTTTCGGGATCGGGAAAAAGCTCCGGTATCGAACGGCTTTTATTTTGAACTTTTAAAAAATAGCCGTCGTCGTCTTTTGATACGGTAACACTTAAATTGGTATGAGGAATTGTGGCGTAGTCTTTTTCGTATGTCGTAAGAAGCATTGTTGCTTCGTAAATTTCCGTGTCTTTTTCGCACATCGAAAGAAGCCTTGATGATAATAGCGCAAGGCTTGCCCAGTCTTCTCGAAGTTTTTCGATACGAAATTCAAAAATGGCGTCTATGCTGTATTCGTACATATCGTTTACCGCGCTGTAAAACTCTTTTTTCTCGTTTTCTTTTTCAAAACGAAGCATAGCCCCGAGATACGCGACCTCGGCGAAACTGCTAAAGGGTTTTTGCATTACGCGTACAATAAATTCCGTTTTGTAAAAAATGCTGACCGTGTCGAAAACGATACCTAGAACTTCGCTTTTTATTTCAAGAATGTCTTCGCCTTCATAAGCGATTTCCAATATACACCTAGTTTTGGTTTCCGAAGAGGCGTAAATTAGTTTCCCGTTTTCGTTTAGTCTTTTAAAAATGTAATCTAAAGCCTTTGCATGAAATTTATCAATGTTGATATTTGCTCGCCACATACAATTATTATATGACGAGCATATTTATTTATCCGCTAAGGAAAATGCTTATTGTGTCGAAACCTGGGCGACTTTATCGGCATCGTTTTTATGTCTTATTACCGATAATAATTTGAAAGAAACTTGCGGTTTTCCTTTGGAAACACGGTTTTCAAGACGAATATCTTCGCTGTTGACGCTCTCGAATTTATCATAACCTACAAGGGCAAAATTAACGGGAAGTTTAACGTAATCGACATAAATAAGTTTTTTACCGTTATCTCCCGTAAGATCGATTAATTTTAAGCCTTTGCATGCGCGGTTTAACGGTTCGAAATAAGCGGATAAAATTACCCTTTTTGCGTATCCGTTGTCGGTAAATATCACGATTTCACCTTCGTCGTCTACTTGAGAGGCAAAAATAACTTCATCCTCTGCATTCAAGTTAATTCCCTTTACGCCCGAAGCTTTTCTTCCCTGCAGCGGATAGTCGTCGGTGAGGGAATTTAATGCCATACCTAACTTCGTAGCAAAGAACAGAGTTGTGTTTTCGTCCGCTAAAGTTTTTTCGACGTTTATAACTTCGTCGTCTTCCTTTAGTACTATCGCTTGGAAGCTTAGTTTATTAACGTCAAATTCGGAGGCTTCGGTGCGCTTTACGCTGCCCTGCTTTGTAATCATCGTAAAACTCCCATCGGTTTCTTCCGAGTTAAAGCTAAAGCATGCGACCGGATATTCGTTTATCAGTGCCTCGGGGAATAACGCATTTAGGCTGCAGCCCGGCTCTGCCCAGCGTTTGTCTTTTATAACTGACAGCTTAAAGCGGAAACAATTGCCAAGGTTAGTAAAAATCAGCGCGTCATTATCCTTATTAATATATAGGTTAATTTTTGCAAGCTCTTCACGCTTACAATCTAAAAGTTCTCTTTGCGCGGTAAAATAACTTCTCGGAAGCAAGGATTTTATCGTATTATCCGCGCCTACAATAAGATATCCGTCACTGCCTCCCGATGTATCGTTTTCTATAAACGAAAGCTTATCCGCGCTGTCTATTATGGTAGAAAGTCTTTGGGATTTAAAATTCTTTTTAAGCTCCAAAATCTCTTCCTTGACAATCTGCTTTTGATTGGCGCTATTTAATAAAATCCATTCGCAATGTTTAATGGTTTCTTTAAGCTCTTCCATTTCTTTTTCAAGCTTGGTTACTTCAAGTTTGGTAAGGTAAGCTAGCTTTAGTTCAAGTATAGCTTCCGCTTGAGCGTCGCTTAAGCTAAACCGCTCCCTAAGTTTTGTTTTTGCATCGTTTCTTGAGCTTGATGCTCTGATAATTTTAATGACTTCATCGATATTGGGAACGGCAATTAAAAGGCCTTCCACGATATGGGCGCGCTTATTTGCGGCGTTTAAATCGTACTGCGTGCGGTTTACTATAACCTTGCGTTGATATTCGATATAATATTTAAGAAAATTCTTAAGCCCAAGCTGCTGCGGTCTGCCGTCCGCGATTGCAACCATATTCATATTAAAAGCACATTCAAGCTTTGTTTGTTTATAAAGTTTGCTTAAAATCTTTTCGGGATTTTCACCTTTTTTGAGTCGCAAAACGATTCGCATTCCGTTTCGGTCGCTTTCGTCCACTACGTCGGTTATTCCTCCGAAATCCTCTTTTTTGGTATCTTTAAGCTCGTCGATTTTTTTCATAAGTTCGCCAAGGTCCACCATATAAGGTATCTCTTTTATGGCGATAAGCTGTTTGTCCCCTTCAACCGTTTCGATGTCGCAACGAGCGCGCATAATCACGTTGCCCTTACCCGTTTCGTAGGCTTTTTCCAACGAATCTTCGGCGATAACAAAACCGCCTGTCGGGAAATCGGGACCCTTAACGTAGGTCATCAGTTCCCGAAGTGAGATTTTAGGATTATCAATCATGCTTACTACGCCGTCGATTATTTCTCCCAAATTGTGAGGGGGTATATTGGTTGCGTAGCCAACGGCGATACCGTAAGCTCCGTTTACCAAAAGGTTTGGAAATCTTCCGGGAAGCGTATCCGGTTCGTCAAGACTGTCGTCGTAGTTTTTATTCCATCTAACAGTATTTTTTTCGATATCTCTGAGCATTTCCAAAGAAATTTGGGCAAGCTTAATTTCCGTATAACGCATAGCTGCGGGCGGATCGCCTTCAATGGAGCCGAAGTTTCCGTGACCGTCAGTGAGAGGCATACGCATAGAAAAGCTCTGCGCCATTCTTACCATAGCTTCGTATACGGAAGTGTCGCCGTGCGGATGATATTTTCCTAAGCAGTCGCCTACTACGCTTGCGCATTTTTTATACGGACCGTCAGGCTTTAAATTCATATTGTACATAGAGTACAAAATCCTTCTTTGAACAGGCTTAAGTCCGTCCTCGATCCTTGGAATAGCTCTGTCCATTACGACACATTCGGTATATATAAGCATAGAATCTCGAACGACATCTTCTATCGGACGCTCCACAACTACGCTTTCGTTCATTTTTAACTGTACTGCTTTTTTCGCCATAATTACTCCTAAACCTTGTTCAATCTTTTGAGGAAGGCGTCTTCCTTATTGAAATTGGCGTTTTCTTTTATAAAATCTTTTCTCATTTCGATGTTGTCGCCCATAAGTGTGGAAATCATACGTTCTGCGGCAAACAAACTATCTTCTTCTAAGGTTACGCGTGTAAGCGTTCTGGTGTCGGGATTCATAGTCGTATCGTATAGTTGATAAGCGTTCATTTCGCCGAGACCTTTATATCTTTGCAGGCTGTAACCCTTGCCAACTTCTTCAATAACCTTATCAAGCTCATAATCGTTGTACGCGTATTTTATAACGCCTTTCTTTTCCACTTTATAAAGTGGAGGCATACCAAGATAAACGTGACCTTCGGTAAGAAGCGGCCGCATATATCTGTAAAAGAAGGAAAGCAGAATCGAACGGATATGCTCTCCGTCCTGATCGGCGTCTGCTAAAATAATAACCTTGTGAAATTTAAGTTTTGTACAATCAAAGGTCTTATCAAACCCTGCGCCCAAAGCGTGTATTATCGTACGGATTTCTTCGTTTTCTATTATTTTTTTGACCGATTTCTTTTCGGAGTTTATAGGTTTTCCGCGAAGAGGAAGTATCGCTTGAATACGTTTATCCCTGCCTTGTTTTGCGGTACCGCCTGCGCTGTCGCCTTCAACGATAAACAGTTCGTTATCTTCGGGCTTTCTTGAAGTGCAGGAAGCAAATTTTCCTACCAGTATCGAGTTGCTCATACTGTTTTTCGCTTTATTGAGTTCCTTTACCGCATTAATGTCTTTTCTGACTTTCGCTGCGCCGAGGGCAACTTTTACAATCGTTTCGACAAATGCTTTATTTTTTGAAGAATCCAGCCATTCGTCAAGTAAAACGGAAACCAAATTTTCGGTAAGGGTTTTTGCCTCCGGATTTCCGAGTTTGTTTTTAGTCTGACCGTCAAATTGAACGTTTTGCATTTTAACGGAAAGCACTGCGGTCATTCCTTCCCGAAAGTCCTCGCCTGAAAGCTTGGGATCTTTGTCTTTAACAAGATTGCGCTTTTTTATAATATCGTTAAAGCATTTTGTATAAGCCGCCTTAAAGCCCGTTTCGTGAGTTCCGCCCTCGGATGTATGGATATTATTAACGTAGCTGTAGACCATTCCTTCCCCTTCGTACCTACAATACTGCACGGCAAGCGCAAGCTCGAAATTATCCTGCCTGCCCTCGATATAAATTACGTTGTCCGAAATAGGTTCTTTTGCTTCGTTAAGATATTTTACAAAATCAATAAGTCCGCCGTCATATTTAAACTCTTTAAATCTTTCGCTTCCGTCGGTTTTTTTGTGTAATTTGTCGGTAAAAGTTATTTTTACGCCTTTGTTTAAAAACGCGAGTTCGTGTAGGTGTCTGCTTATCGTATCGTACGAAAATTCCGTTTCGTCAAAAATACGGTCATCAGGCATAAAATGTACCAAAGTACCTTTTTTTGTTGTAGAACCTAAGCAAACAAGAGGGGATTTAATAATGCCCGCCTCGACTTTACCCTTGATTTCTTTACTTTCAAACTCCATTCTGTAGGCCTTTTTCTTAATATAAACCTCGACGCTTAACCATCTTGAAAGCGCATTTGTAACCGATGCTCCGACGCCGTGAAGACCTCCCGAATAACTGTAATTTTCGTTATTGAATTTTCCGCCTGCGTGAAGACGGGTAAATACAAGCTCCAAACCGCTGACATTTTCGATCGGATGAATATCAACGGGAATGCCTCTGCCGTTATCTTGAACGGATACCGAGCCGTCCTCGTATAAAACTACGTCTATGGTGTTTGCAAAATTATTTGACGCTTCGTCAATCGAGTTGTCTACGATTTCCCAAAGGATATGGTGAAGTCCCCTTGAACCTGTAGAACCAACATACATGCCCGGGCGAACCCTTACCGCTTCAAGAGCACCTAATACCTCAATACTGTTAGAATTGTAATCCTTCATCGTCACTCCTAATTGCTATAATAATTAATCCAATTCAAGTCAAAATATACAATATATATTGATTAGACTTTCAAATTATAGCATATATAGTACGTCTCCGCAAGTCAATATAAATTTTTTCAAATAGCTTTGCATTATATAAAAAAACAAAAAGTGCGTTTTTTAATATGTCAAACTGTGTCGTGTTATATGCGTTATTATTTAAGCATAAAACAAAAGGAGCTTACTTATGGATTTTGTAAAAGATAAAAATAAAGAACCTATGATGTTTGTAAAGTGCAGAAGCGGATTTCGTCTTTTAATCAAAAAAAGCCAGTATAGATCTTGGCTGATTGCCGAAGCCTCACTAACAGAAGAGGAAGTTGAAAAAGAAAGACGTGCTTTTAGCTATTTCGGCTCGGTTGCTTAATTAGAAACTTCATAAAAATCTTTTAAAGCGAAAGAATTTTTCGTTTTGATTGGACTGGAGGGGCAGACGCAGCGCCTTGGTAAACTTTTTAAAATCTCTTGCCATACTATGCAGTATGAAGACAATCGTATTATGCGGCGGGGGCACCGCCGGTCATATTCTGCCCAATATTGCGCTTTTACCATATTTAAAAAAATATTTTGATAATATTATATATATCGGCGGAGACGGTATGGAAAAGGATATCGTCGCTAAAGAAAATATACCTTTTTTTCAAATTCCCGTAGTAAAATTCGACCGCATAAATATTGTTAAAAATTTAAAAATTCCTTTTGAACTTAATAAAGGAATAAAATCTGCCGAAAAGCTTTTAGCGGAGATTTCTCCCGATGTGGTTTTTACAAAAGGGGGTTACGCCAGCGTTCCGGTCGCGCTGGCTTCTAAAAAACTTGATATTCCCGTTGCAACGCACGAATCCGACCAATCGCTTGGACTTGCTAACAAGCTTATCGCAAGCTTTGCAAAAATGGTTTTTGTCAGCAATCCAAATAAAAGCGGTAAAAAAGAATTATTTACGGGTAATCCCGTAAGGCAAAGTATTTTTAACGGAAATCCGGATAAACTTCGCTCAAAATATAAATTCGGTTATAAGCCTACCGTTTTAATTACCGGAGGAAGCTTAGGAGCGGTAGCCTTTAACGACTGCGTAAAAGACTCATTGGACGAACTTTTAAAAAAATATAACGTAGTCCATATAGTAGGAAAGAAAAATCCGCTTCCGCCTGAAAAAAAGGGTTACGTTCCCATCCACTTCGCGGATAATATCGAAGATTATTTTGCGCTTTCCGATATTGTTGTGACAAGAGCGGGCGCAGGCGCGCTTACTGAGCTTACCGCTTTAGGTAAAAAAACGATAGCGATACCCTTGCCGAAGTCCGCGTCCCGTGGAGATCAACTGATAAATGCCGAAAGATTATATAAAGAAGGATATATAAATTTGCTTTATCAACAAGATTTGACTCCAAAATCATTAGTAGAACTTATTGATAAGGTTTATAAGTCCCCTTCTCCCAAAAAAAATCCAACGGGAATAAATGCGGGGCGCATAATTGCCGAAAAGCTGAATTCTATCGCAAAATAAATTCCATCACGGGGAGTTTTGTCGAAGCACTAGAAACTTATTTAAAGATATTGTACTATAAAGCCCCGAGGTGAAAAATGAAAGAGTTTTGGCGCAAGCATTGTACTTCAGTTATTGCAGGTATAATGCTAATTGCTATAATCGTTTTACTTTACGTTATTTTAACTTCTTCTTCCCTAATAACGGGTAACGAAGCGCAAGCCGAAGATACAAACGACATCAATGATGATGAAAGTACTATAATTCCGCCGGTTGATGAACCGCTTGTTATTAACGAACACCCGAGAGCAGCCGCTTCCGCTATGGGTTTTCCCTCCATGCAAACTTTAATGGGAAGCGAAGACGAAACTTTGCTTGACGCTTGGAGCTTTTTGGATAAAATTTATCTAATAATAAAAACGGCTTCTAAGGATTTGGATTTTAATTGCGCTTCGCCGTCCCTTTCGGTCGCGGTTTTGGACACCGAAGGCACTTTATTAAATGTAGCCCTATTAAATTCGGATCCTAAATATCTTTCTTCAAAAATTACGGGAAAAGGTTTAATGCTTTTAGTTAACGAAAACAATAAAACCAACCTTCTATTATTTGACGGAGAAAAATTTAGTAGCCTTGCCGAATATCCTGCGGGAGATAGCGCGAAAATGTTTTTAACTTCGTCTGAAACGGTGTTTACCCTTTCTACAAATCAAGGAATTTATTTTTGCACGGAAAGCGGAAATAAGCGGCTTTTAACAAGCGAAGCTTCAAATCCCGTTGAGATTATGCAAATAAACACTAGCTATTATCTGTTTTTTGAAAACAAAATAATTATATTTGACCAACCTACCTGCATTGCAAAGATTTTACCAATAAATAAAACGCTGGTTTCGGTATTACCTACGATGATAGATAAAAATTTCGGTTTTATGACCGTAGAGAAGGAAGGTTCGCTATTTTATAGTTGCTTTTATAAACAAACGTCTTTTTCTTCTTCGACGCTGACTGCAGATAAAATTATCGTTTTGGGAAAAGCAAACAAGGTCTTTTTAACAAAATCCGCTTACGGATACACCTTTGTTTTAAGCTCGGATTCTGTTGATATTCTATCTTTAGACTCCACCCTTTCCTCTCCTCAGTTGGTAACCGTAAAAGATGCAACTTCAGCTTATTCGGTGGAAGCGTATGGTACCGAAGTTTATTTGATTGCAAAAACCACGGATACCGTAACAATGATAAAACGAAGCTCTAATACTGTTAAAACCGAACTGCTAAAAGCCCAAGAAGGCAAAGTGATGCTATGCGGCGGAAAAATATGGGCGGTTGTTGATTCGGACGATATCAGTTTAATTCTGTGCGCTTAGCCTTGGCTTCGACAAGCAGTTTATAAACTTTATCCGCGTCTTTGATATTCATTATCCCGTTTACCGTTTCGGTGTGAGCGGGATAACGCAGATAATGCAAATAAAAATCGCTGTGTTTTTTGTAAGGAGGAATATCGGCAAAGAAATAAATATTGCCGTATCCGCTTCTCCTAACGTGTTTTATAGGATTGTTTACTTCGGTTAAATCCTTCATATAAATTTCAAGGGTTTTCTTTTTGTAAACGACAAAAAGTTTGTTTTCGGTAATAAAATACCGTGTATGCGCTCTTTCAATAATTTTTGAAAGCAGTCTTATTAAAAAATAAAGGGAAACGCCTAACAATACAATAGAAATACAAATAGAAAGAACCGGTCTTTCGTAGGAAATAATGCTCCATACAATGCCCAAAAAAAGCCAGACAAATCCGGATAAAGATGATAGTAAGTCAGGATAAAAAAATAAAGTCCTAGGCTCGGGGCTCCCCTGCCAAAGAATATCGCCGTTATCTACAAGAGTTTTATTAATCGTGTTAGTATCTTTTTTTGTCATTTTAAGTTATATATTACCGCATCCTTGATTTTTAAAAGCATTTTTTTATCGGTAGAAAACATCATAAGCGCGCTTTCCCGCTTTACCGTATTGATAAACTGAATGACTTTTATTGTAGCTTGCTCTGATATCGGCATATCGTAAAAGCTTAAAAACAAAAGCGGAAGTCCAAAAGATAAAGAAACCGAAAGTGCAAGTTTAAAAATAAAATCCACGCTTAACGAGGAAATTTTCTTGTTAAGTGTTTTGTTTTTATAAACGTCTTCGTCCATTAGCTTAAGGTAATTATACACCGTATCTTTGTCTGCCGCAAAATGCTTTACGGCGTTATTTATGGTTTTACGGAGGCTTTGTAAAATATGGAAAACTTCGTTTATAGAAAGTATCGTGCCCGAAAATCGCGTTTTAAAATCTTGCCTTTTAAGAGAGGTAGTAACTACACCGTCAATACGGATTTCTCCCTTTGATATTATATATTCATTAGAAAAAGTACGGTTAATAGCTTCAAAAATCAATAATAGTTTTTTTGATGAATCGCTAAATAAAGTTACTGCGCTGTTAAATTTTAAATCCATCGTAAAATCGGATATTATTTTTTCGCCTGTTTGCTTATGTCTAAGAGATAAATCCTTAATTTCGATAACGTTTTCGGCGTTATAAGCTTCATATTGGTTGGCGCGAGGTAAAAAATCGCCGTCGTAAATTACCGCTTGAGTTTTTGACATCAATTCGCTTTTTTTACTTTCAAGCTTTTTTATCTCGTTTTCTCTTTCTTTAAGTTGTTTTTCCGCTTTTTCTTTTAGTGAAAGTTTTGCTTTTTTAAGAAGCTCCCCGCCGTTTTCTTCTTCTTTTACCGCGCCAAAAAGCTCGGTATCCATTTTTTTGCGTGCTTTTTCTTGCAAATTAGCCTTTGCTTCTAAAGACTGCGCGTTCTGTTCAGTTAAAATATTCAGTTCGGTTTCCTGAGCTAACAGCTTTTTTTCTTCTTCAATAAAAAGCATTGCCTCGGCGTGTTCCTTAGATTCCTTTTGGAATTCTTCCTCTAGATCAATAATATCCTTTTCAAACTTTAATTCGTTAATTCTTTTTAAATTAAGAAGTTCTTTTTGTTTTTGCTCGAATGTTACCTTTCTCAGTTTTAACTGTTCTTCGGTTTCTAAGTATTTCTTTTTTAATTTTTCAAGATATAAACGGTTTTTTTCTTCAAGCGCCCTCTTTTCTTCATCACTGTTTTTAGCAAGTTTTTTTTGCTTTTCGAGTGCTTTAGCGAGATCGGATTTTTTTCTTCCCGATCTTAAATCATAGCTCCACCATAAAAGCTGCTTTTCATTGCTGAACTCTCCGGGGGAATTAAAAATTTCCTCATCGGACAGATTATCTTTTATTAAATATTGAAGGTTTAGGGGCGTTTTCTTTTTATCCGCGCCGTAAACCTTTTGATTTTTGGGTAAAGCCATAATGTAATTATATTATATCGGCTGATTTTATTCAAGCAATCGTATTTAAAAAAAAAGGCGCGAAATTTCGCGCCTTTTAAATTATTTTGTATCGTCAGGTTTCTCGCTTTTTCCGCTTGTTAAAAGCTTTGAAATATTCTCGACGTTTTCTTTGATTTCTCCGACGATTTTTAAGCTTTCTCCAAGCTCTTTTATCGTGGTTTGATATTTATCTTCCCGCTTTTTACTGTCGGTGATTTGATATAAAAACAGCAGAACGAACATTACTGCCCATATCCCGCTTTGAGCCGCTAGCTCCAAAAGTGATTCCATAATTTTCTCCTATAATTTTGATTTCAGTAAATCGTAGTACTTGCCCATATAATCGCTGAGGCCGGTGTTTTCTTCCGCCATTTTTTTAGCTACGTCAGAGGGAAGCGACGAATAAAATTCGAGAGCCGCTTTATAGCGCAAGTAGTACTCTTTGTTGATTTGGTCGCTGTAACCGAAAGTTTCCCCGAAGTTTCTTGCCGCAGTTTCCAATTCCTCTTGCTTAAGTAATCTGTCGTATTCGGCAGCGTAGATGAGTTTTTGTCGTTTAGCTTGATAATCGGCTTCCTTTTTATCGATTTTTTCGTTGTAAGCGTTAACCTTATTAAGTTCGCTTTCCACTTGCTTTTTAAGTGCGGAAATTCTTTTTTCGAGGTTTGCCGCGTAGCTTATTTCATAGTCGTAAAGAGCGTTTTCTTTTTCCACCTTAAGATACTCGATTTCTTTATTTAAGCTTGAAAGCTTTAACGAATATTCTTCGGAAATAGTTTGAATATCCTTCTTTGTCTCTTCTTCGATTGCCCTTTCGCCTTCGCTTTTAACGCTTGAGTTAACCATACCCTTTTTTATAAGGCTGTTTGTATGGCTGATTAAATTGTTTTGAAATTCGTTTAATTCCTTACTTACGTCGTCTTCGGCATCTTCCTTTATGCCTATTTCTTTATCCGCAAGTTTATCTAGCTGAAACTCCGCTTCCGCTTCTTTTTTTTGTACTTTGCTTTCGTACTCGGGGGTAAGCTCGTCTTTTACCTGCTTTTCGATTTCTGCGTCCGATATTGGGTTATAGGTTTTTTTAATAAGCCCTAAAGTTGTCGGATAGATTTTGTCGTAATCGGGTTTTACGATTCCGTTGTTGTTTTTATAATCGGTTTCCATTTGACGTAAGGTTTCAAGCAGCTTATCCTCTCCCGCTTTTTGCTCTTTTGAAATAACGGGGGTTGTTGCCTCGGTAATTTTCCGCTTCAGCTTGTCGATTAAAATTTCGGCAAGCTTTATTAAATTATTTGAATATGATGTCGGCATAGTTTCCTCCTAGGGGGCGCAAAATGCGCCCCCCATTACCTTCTAGGGATTGATTGCGCTTAAAATTTCATCCGCTTTTTTTGTGAGTTTTATAATTTTCAGCATCAATTCGTTTTGCTTACTTAAAATTTCGTTCAATAATTCTTCCATATTTTCTCCTACATTAAATCAATTTCCAGTTCGATTTTAGATACCTCGACATTCTCTGCCTCCGTGTACAAGGAAAACTCGAACATTTTGCCTTTCACTCTTGTAAATACCGTTATTGGCGTATCCGCTCCCGCAACGTTTATTATCTTTTCGTTATCTCCCTTTAAGGTCAATGTAACTGGATATCTTGACATTATCGTCACCTTACCTATCATTTTTTCCCTGTCCAAGTAGCCTAGATCGGTTCTTGGAGAACGCCAGTATTTTTTAAAATTTACGCTGAACAGTTTTCCGCCTGCGCTGATTTTTGCGATCCTTCCGTTTCTTCCGGTGTCGTTTCTGAAACTCATTAAAAGCAAATTGTAATCTTTGCTTCTAAGCACCAAAAACGAATGTACGTCAAATCCGCGCATAATTGATATTTTTCCGTCAGTAAGGTCAAATGCGATAACGGTATTATTTTTTAAGGTATATTTTACTTCGTCGTGAACGCCGTCGTCTTCGTAGCTTCCCAAAAGTGAAAGATAATACTTGCCGCCAAAGTAAGCCGCGCAAGAATTTGCAGCGTCCGTTATTATATCGGTAACGTTTTTAAAGCAACGCTTAACGCTGTAACCGTCAAAGCAGAACAATCCGTCTTCAGCAAGGAACATTATTTTATCTCCGCAGACGGTAATGGTGTTTTCGTATATTCTGCCCGTTGCCGTGTACGCTTTCACTATCGAAAAATCCGACTGGTCGCCGTAGGCAAGCATTCTGTGAATTGCGTAATCTCTAAAGACGAAAAGGTAATCCTTAAAGGATAGAACCTTATTTATACTGCCGCCTTCGTCCACAAGCTTAAGATAGCCTCCTTCAGTTAAACTTTCCGTCCAGTTGACAGGATTTAAAGGCGCCGACCAACACAGTTTATTTTCCGCGCTAAAGAGCGCTCCGAACACTCTGTCGTAATGGACGCAAGCAGTAGAAAGAGGAGGAACATTTGGGTAATTCGTTATTTCCGATCCGTCGTAACTGTACATTCCACCCCCGGAATTAAACAGTAAAAATCTGTCCTTTGAATTATAAAAATAAGAAAGTCCGACTACTCTATCCGAAGAACAGTTTATCGATGACAATATCTGAGGAATTGATTCGCTTTTCACTTCGCTTGAATAAAAATAATTTTCGCAGTCTCTATAAATCAACATATCCTCTCTTTGACCGCTGATTTGGTCAAAGTAACTAAAGAGCCACATGTTTTTCATTTTTTTTTCGATATCGTTAAGATCTCTTATTCTGTGGTCTGCTCCGTTTACTTTGATTATCGCATCCATAACACCCATTGCGTTAGTTAGAAGATCACCCTTTGATCCGACGTTGTAAAAATAAGGCGATACGTTAAGATTTAGATTGTTTTCCCCACGAAAAGCGTCCATATCGCCAAACTTCGGAAGTGTTATTTTTACTCTTTTATTTTGCTTGACAATAGACGATTTGGGATATACCACTAAATCCACCTCCGCTCCGGAAGCTTAAGTTCTCCTGCCTTTCTAAGTTTTTCGCGCAAGGTTTCTTTAAATCGTCTTTCGTATATTAAGCTGTCTTCGTATTTACCGCTTGCCACGCAATAATTCATAAGTGTACCAAGAACCAAAATCCCTTCTGTAACCTTAGGATGAACCTCTACGACTTCTTCGATGGTTTTATCTCCCGCAAGATATCCGTAGATAATTTCGTGTTCGGCATTTGCAGATAAATGCATTCCATCGGGATAAAGCGTGTATTCGACTGCTTCTCCGCCTTTTTTAACCGAATAGATTTCCACCGGTGGCTTTGTAAAAGCGGTGTTTACGATGACTCCGTTTACAGGTGTTAAATTTTGCTTTAAAAGTAAGGGGAAATAGTCCCTTGCAATCTCTTCCATAGTGAGATTAAAGCAGCGGAGTAACAAAGTAAGCTCCGCAGAAAAAACGTCTGAAGGGGTAACGTTTTCAAGATCAATAGCAGCTGTAATATTTAATATATCCGCTGCCTTAGTTAAAACGTTGTTTACGATAATATTCATATTTTCTCCTTTATATTTTTTTAGAAAACGTTTTTTGAAAACAAGCGGTCTGCGGTATTTAACGCATTTTGCTTGATTTTTTCCTCGTTTTCTTTTTCAAGTTTATCGTTGTTTTTATCCATTTCCACAAGAAGTCTGTCTTTCCTTTCGATTCTGGTATAAAGAGTGTGATTAACCGCTCGGGCGTCCAGTTTTTTATATGGAAAAATCAGTTGCAGGCTGGGATTACAACGCTTGTTATGCAGTTCATAGCGGAGGCTTTCCGTGTCGTATAATACAAAGTATCCGCTATCAATTTCCTTAAGCCTGTTTGCTATATCGAAAAGGTCGTGTTCAATTAGTATCTTACTCACAGAAAGCCTCCTTAAATTAGGTTATATCGAAGATTTTGCCAACGCCGGTGGGCCTTAAGCACATAAGGTTTGCGTACTTAACAAGAGTTGCGTTATAAACGGCTTTATCTTCTCTTTGACGGAGAATCGTTCCGCCGGCGCCCTCAAGCCAACTCCAGTCGCCAAGCTGATGAAGCTTAAAGTCGTCGGTGTTGACGTAATAAATAGTGCCTGCGGGACAAAAACGGTCTGCTACCATCGGAACGCCGTTATATGACAGCGCCTTAAAGCCTCCGTCAAGATTCATAACGTCCACATGCATACGGTTAGTATCCATATAGGTAAGGTATCCCCTTCTTACCGCGTAAGAGCAAAGTAAAAGATTGGGGGTAACTCCGCTTGCTACTTCGAGCTTATCAAACATTTCCTGAAGTGCGGATATCGAAATCGAACCGTCCAAATCTTTGGTTTGAGGAGCAAGCCAAGCGTTAGCGGCTTTAGTTACGCCGTAAAGCGTTGTTGCGGAAGTGTCGAAAATTGTTCCCAAGCCGTCCATTTCCAAGCCTTTTGAGCCTTGTATGTAAACTTTTTCGTTTCCGGATAACGCAGAAGTAATTCCGCTGCTAAACGTAATCCCGCTGTCGGATACGGAAGCGATTAATAAAGAGGAGGATTTTACGGTTGTTCCGCTGTATATATCGACGACTTGACCGACAGAAAAGTTTTGCGTATTGCTTACCGCAATTGAAGTTGCGCCGGATATGGCGGCTTCGGAAACGACACCCAAAACGCCTTCGCCCGTTCCGTAAAGCATACGGTTAAGGTTAAATTTCGACGACTTAATAAGCCCGTCGATTTCCGCGTTTAAAAGATTGACGAAAGCTCCGCTGCTGCCTTTTGAAGCGCGTATAGCTTTATCGGAAATTTGAACGTTTCCAAACAGGTTAGCAAGACTTTGCTTAAAGACAACGTATCCGTTGCCATAAGGCGCGGGAAGAGTTCCGTCTTCGCTGGTTGCTCCGATTCCTCCGTTTAAGCCGTAAGAAGCAGCGCGGTTAACGCTGTTTCCCGCTATATCCTCGCTTCCTTTTGCTATCATATTGAAAAACGGACTTGTTGAGGTGTTTAACTGCTCGTTAATAACGCCCAAATATACGTTTTTCATAACGTCTGTTGCTAAATTTAATGTAACTGTTGACATAATTACTCCTTTGATTTTTATTTGCCTTTTAGGTATTGTTCAGCCATGGCGCCCGCTTCGGCAATAGTGGTCGCCCTCTTCGGTGCAGTCATAACGATTTTTCCTCCTCCGCTTATAGTGCGGGGAGTAAGCGATACCTTTTCAAAATAACTTTCGATAATCTTATTTTTTACCGCTTCGTTATCGGTTACTGCCTTTATGAGTTCGGTATCGGACAGAGGCTCGCTTCTATTGGGTGTTTTGCTTAAGCAAGACAGGAGCGCCAGCTCTAAAGTATTTTCTTTAGCTAAAAGTTCGGGGCGGTTTTTAATTTCGGCTTCAATCTCGCCGCTCATATCCTTTGCTATAGGATAATCGGACAGTAATTTGCCTATTTCGTCTTCCCAGTTTCTTTCTTTCCCGAGTTTTTTGATTTCCTTTAGTTCCTGACTTCTTTTTGTAAATTCCGCTTCAAGCGAATTGTACGCATTAAGTAATGCCTCTTTTGACTTAAATTTACCGTATGAGTCCGCAGTTTCCTTGTCGATTTCAACTGAGCTTTTAATATCGGTTTCAATCGGGGCGCTTTCGGTTTGCTCGATTTTGGTTAATTCTTTATCCATTTTGTTCCTCCGTTTCTATGCTTTTATTAAGTCTTAAAAATCTTTTGTGGTCGCGTATATGCTCGATTAGTACTTTCTTTTTTTCGGGCGTTAAGCCGTATTCATCGGATATTACCGCTTTTATGTGCTGCGTTATATGAAGGTTGTGGTCGTCAACCTCCTCTACTTCGATTTTTTCTTTGGAAAGGTTTTCTTTTTCCGCCTTTAATAAGTGAAGTTCATCGAGAGCTCTTGCCGCTTCCCAGTTTCCAAAGCCCAAAATCTCCAAAACTTTAACCTTAGTAGCCTCGGGAAGCTTTCCGTTTTCGTCAAATAAAAGCCCTTGGTTTAAAATCTCCAAAATTTGATTTTTTCTCGTTGCGGGCGTATCCGAGATTTCCGTTTCAGTATCGAAAACTATGTCGTCCGAGTTTAAATCGGAGCTAGAAAATCTTTCGAGTTCGATTTTTCCGTTTTCGCCTGCAACTCTAAGCAGTCTTTCCGATCCCGAAAACTGCTTATAAAGCCTTAAAATATGCTTTCCCATTTCCTTAATCGCGCTGCGGATTAAGCCCGAAGAAACGTTTAGTCTTGTATCGTCCTGTTCGATAATCAGCGACAACGCGTAACCGCTTATATTCCCTTTACCGGAATAAATGTCGCTGCTTAGTTCGCTTAAACCGGATATATCGTTAAACTCTTCAAGCAATCTGACTTCTTCCAGTTGAAATTCCGCAGGAACGTTACCGTAGCTGAGCATCGCGGGAGGGTTGGAGCCTTGACGGTATATTAGAATTTTTCCGGGGGAAAGTCCTTCCTCTTCAAGGTTATCCGTATCAACCGAACCGTCCTCTACGGCAAGCACGCCCATAGATATACGGTTTAAAAATTCATGCTTTCTGTTTTTTACGGCGTTGTATGCTCTTTGAACAGGAATAGCCCTTTCAATTAAGCTGACTCCGAAAAAGGAAGCGGGCACTTCAAGGGCACATTGACGTATAAACGGAAAAACTCTTTTTCCGTCCGCTCCGTTAAGATAAGGAAGCTCTCCTTCGTATAAAAGCTTATCGCCCGCAATTATCGAAAGACGCCCGTTTTTAAATTTTTCGGAGGGCTTTTCATACATTTCGATTACTATCGCATGGTTGCTTTTTATCTCGTTAAAAATTCTTGAAGTCGAAGCGTTATAGCCAAGACCTCCGAGAGTTGAGGCTTGGTCCATCGAAAACACGTTTACGTCCTCCGCCTTAACGTCAACCCCCCAAATTTCTTTTATCTCGCTTACCGGATATGCTCGTGCGTGAATTATGCTGACAAGTTCGTCAACCGCCCCCGCTGACAAATTGTCGGGGTAAATTTCATACGGAGGACAAACGCTTATATCTATATCACCTTTGAAGCTTTGGGATACTTTAGTAGTCTTTTTGGAGTTCCAAACTACCTTATATAAAACAGTACCGCAAATTTCACTCCACATAGTAGCTGTCGAAAAAATCCTATCCGAACCCAAGTCGCCCATAACGGCTTTTAGGATTTTACCTGCGGTTTTAGATGCGCTGATATCTCTTTCGTCGTTACTTGCGGGACGAACGCTTATATCCGCCCTTACACGCATAAGCTTAGCTTGACGGCTTTCTATCATCGGAGCGATATGATTAAACACTTCTCGCTGCTGCCAAAAATACTGCTTTCCGTTTTCGACTACGTTTCCGTTTTGATCGATTGTTGCGTATTGGTTGCCTATCATAAAGTTCATATTTAAGAGCCATGAGCTTTCAAGCGTTCTTCTTTCGCTTTGTCTTCTTTCAAATTCCTTTCTGATTTCGTTTACTCTGGTTTTTTCGTATTCTTTATTTACCCTTTTTTCGGGTAAAACGGTTTTCTCGTTCTTCTTCATCATTTTTCCTTCCTTTCAAATACGTTTTTCGGACTTTTCGGAGTAAGTGTTTTGCCGATTGCAAAATAAATTTCCTTAAGACAGCTTTCGCAAAATTTAAGTTGATTTTGGTTAGCGGTGTCTTCCCTTACGATAATAAAATCCGCCTTATTTGTGCAGGCTCCGTTATCACACCGCGCTTCAACGTTGATTTTTTTTACTTCCATTTTTCTCTCCTTCGCATTTTAAAATTAAAAGCAATCTTTGTTTTTCCTCTTCAAGTTCTTTATCGGTAAGCTCGAATAAGGTTTTTTCTTTATCGTTATCCCTTAGGGTATTTATTGCAGTCATATCCGGCGGCATATACTTTTGCTTTATTTTTTGCTTTATAAGTTGCCTTTCTCCGTCCTTAAAACAATATTCTTCCTCGATTTCTTCAGCGGTGTAGCCTACAGCCTTTTTAAACAAAGCCTCCTCTATTTCCTTCATAACTCCTCCTAGTACGATTTAAGGGACAGCGCGCGCATTTTTTTACTTTTGTCCTTTAAAATCAAGCCTTTATCTTTAACGGGCGCAAGACTTTTTGGCTTTGTCATCAAATAGTACCTAAGTTCATCCAAGGCGTGATCGTCTTTTTTCTTGGGCGTATCGCCCTCCCCCCACCAGTAGCCTTTTAACTCCCTTATTAAATTGGTACAGTTTCTAAAAATGTAAATTTTCGGCGGAGCGGCTTGAAAGTACTCCTTAACGCGCGCTATCCCCGACCAAAGGTCTTTGTTTACTTTCGTATTTACGGATATACCTTCTTCGTAAAACAGCTCCGCCACACTTTTACTCGATGCGAGAGTTCTTTGACTTGCAGCGCTGTCAATTAAGGCGCACAAATTTCCTCCCGCTCCCCTTTTCCAATCCAGTTGTCTTGCTATCTCCTTTATTTTTTCTGCGTGGTAGGATACGGGTTGTCCGCTTTCGTAATGCTCGGCAATCACGTATACCGTGTTATCAAAGTCCACAGCGTAAAAGTGGCAAGACAAAGGATTATTGAGTCCCGGGTCTATCGAAATGTTGTCCTGCCACTCCGGCGGCACCAAAAATGGATCAATGATATGGACATTTTCGTTAAACTCCGTATATACAAGCCCGGTCGAAGAATGGAAACGCCCGTATTTTCTTGTTTCCAAACTATCCTTCGACAGCGTGCTTTCGTATAATTTGATTTCATTCTTATCAAGATAAGGATTATCTGCCCACTCCATTTGGGTGTACCAAACTTCGGGATCGCATTTTTCGTTTAAAAAGATTTCGTAGTAGATAAAAGTCAAGCCCTTAAGTGGAGTCATAGTACCGAATATATCTCCCTTTTTATCGAGAAGCCGCATTTTACATTCGGTATAAATATCCTCGGGAGGTTCTTCGTCAAACCATACAAAGTCCAGACTTGCGCCTTGAAATTTTTCTCTTCCCGCCTCACACGATTTGAATATTATTTTCGAGGTGTTTCCAAAAACGTTTTTTATTACAATATAATCAATTATTCCGTATTCAGGCGAGCCCTTTTTTCCTTCGGTCATACCGATTTCTACTATCCATTCCGGTTTTATATAGTGTAATATTTTCGCTTGCGCAACTTCTCTTTGGACCTCGTAACTTAGCGATACCACCCAACCTGTTACCGATAAGCGGTTTTCCCGATAGGGATGATTTCCCCTAGAAAGCCATACCGCTTCTACAGCGCCGCACTCGGTTTTTCCGCTTCTGTTTCCCCCAAATACCCAGCGGTTTCTCTTTTTTTCGCGGTGAAACTCCATTTGTTTTTTGTGAACAATCTCTCCGCTGTTATATCTTTCGAGATTTTTGTATTTATCCCTGCGCTTTTGCTCCTCTTCGATTTTTAAGATTTTATATAAAATCTCTTTTTCACTTGTACTTTTTTCCATTTCGACAAAACCTCCTGAAAACTTCCCCGCGTATTAGGATATAATCGACTACGAGGATTAAATATGAAAAAAGCTACCCTTATACTTTTGCTCATGCTCTTTCTAATACTTTGCCCCGTAGAAAGTAACTTTTTTGCGGAGGCCCTGACAGAAACGCCCCATATAGTGGTCAGCTCCAATGAAGTTTATCTTCTTTCTCTTTCGGGAGATAAATTATTTTTACTTCCCGAAAGCTACTACGCCGAAATCACCAATATGGATCTCGAGTATTACTACGTCACGTTTAACAACGTCAGCGGAAAAGTTCTTCGTACCAACGTCACCACTACAAGCTATCACACGGAGGCAAAAGGCTCGACTGCGGTTTTAACTTTCAGCGATTTAAGTCAGGATTTTGATACGATTTCGCTTCGTAGCGCTCCCGATCCCCTATCCGTTTCCGTAGTATCGATGCCCACTTCCGCAAGCTTTACCTTTATCGGTAAATATCCTACCGAAACTTCGCTTTGGTACTACGTCAGATACGGTATGGATTACGGCTATATTAAAGCCGAGCACACAAGGGAAACCGACCTCATCATTCCCGCTTTTCAGCCTGAGACACCGCCTGTTACAGATACTTCGGGGGGTGTTGATGACGCAACACCCGGCGATGAACTTTCGATTCCTCTCGATATGGGAGGAAACGTCCTAAGGATTCTTCTTATCGTGGGAATATGTATTCCTGCGGTTTTGATAGTCTTTTTAATTTTCCGCCCGAGAAGGTCGAGGAAAAGCAAATACCGCTTCGACGATTAGTTTACAGTTTTAATCAGCTGCTCTTTGATATTTTTTATGTACTCCTCTCCTTTAAACTTCTCGTCAAACCAGTAGTCGTAATAGCTGTTTTTTCTTAGCTCTTTACTAAACTCCGAAAGGGCTTTTAAATAACATCGAAACATTTCGGTAGGTGTAAGTTTCCTTTCCCTTCCTATATCCATAAGCTTTCTGCCTTTAACGTACTTTTCAACAAGTATGTAGGCAAGGTTTGCGTTCATATTTTCAAGCGCTTCGTTAGTTATTTTTCTTGCCAAAACCAAAGCGTCTTTTCTTGCGATTAGGGTGAGCATTTCGCTTGCCAGTCTAAGCGTGTCGCTCCTCCCTTTAGCAGATAGAAGCGCTTTCCTTTTTATGTTGCGCTCTAAAGCCTCAGCAACCTTCGGCATACTGTTATAGGACATTAATAATACCCTGCCCCAAACTGTTTCAATCGTGTATTTCGGTGCTTTTCTCTCTTCCATAAAAATCTCCCCATAAACTTATTTCCGAACAAATGTTCGTATTTATTATAAAAAAATAAACCCGACATGTACTGTCAGGTTTAAGACTTTTACACAAAGAAATAAATTTTTAAGTTATGGATAAAGTCATTTTTACGAATACGCCGAACAGCTTAAAGCAAATGGTATATTCGTTACTTACCAGACCTTTTTCATTTAAAATGTATTGATCGGTTGCGTTATTAATGCCTATTGCCGAAATCTCGCCGAGATTATAGCTTATATATTGCCAAGTTCCATCAATTAATTTTACATCGGTAATAGCTTTTGAAACTCCGCTTCCCGTATAAATGTATTGTATATATTCTATTAGGCTTAAGCTTACTTCTCCGCTTCCGTCATTAACCTTAATTGTATAATCGGTTAATATTACATTACTACCGGCGACTTGAGTCAAGCTAAGAGGATTTCCGTGATAATTTAAGGTTCCTTCGGTTATCGAGTAGCAAAGCGTAGCATTATGATAAATTCTTACGTATTGATATACCGTTTCGGTTACTTTAACAACTAATGATGCGTAGGTTATATAAACGTTTCTAGATCCCGCTTCTCCTACGTTTCCGCTTGAAGTAGATATCATACCGCTGTTTACGTCCACGTCAAAGTGCACGCTTTCAGAGGAGTATACGCGGAACTTATATTTATAAATTTCGTTTGCTTGTGTTAATACGTAATTTAGGTTAAATAGATTTCTACTTGAGCCTAAAGTTGTAACGTCATCGGAGTACATATTAAGGTCGTATAGCACTCTATCGTTAAGTCTAAACTGAACTGCGTAAGGAGCAACGTATACAAAATTCAAAGTCGCGCTGACACCTTGATATGATAAAACGTTCGTGCTAGAGTCAAACATATTTAGGGATGCGGGAATTGATACACCGTTTATTTCGTAAGTAAAGCCGCCAAGAAAAGCGCTTCCGTCCGCTTTAATCTTCGTTCCCGATACAAGCGTTACGTCAACGGTTGAGGACGGTGTAACTTCTACTCCGCCGTTTAATAATCTAACCGTATTGGTGTTAGTGTTAACGGTTAAGTTAAGCGCAAGGCTAGCCCCCAAGTAAGTTAGTGTTGCGCTGTAAACGCCCGCTTCTTCGGTCATTTTTCTTACGGCATTAATACCTATATAATCTACGCTTTCGATATTTACCGAAATTAGATCTATAACGTTAACGCTTGTGGACACGCTTCCTATTTTTACTATTATATTTGATAAATCAAGCGCTTCGCCGACCATTACATTAAGATTTAAGGGTAGCGCATCCGCCTCGGTATTTGTATCGTAGAATGAAGCGGTATCCTCGTTTACTGTATATGCTAAAGTACAGCTTATACCTTTATAGGAAATTTTTAAGGTATAGTTTCCGGAAGATGCGGTATTAAATCCGCTTACCGTCATTAAGTTTTGATCAAAAGGCAAAGCAAAAGCTGTTCCCAGATAATCAACAGTATCGTTTATATCAAAATAATATAGGTTAAGACTTAAACTGTTTAGGTCTAATTCTTCTCCAACAGTGTAGACGCTTCTTCCGCTAAGTTCCGCCTTAACAGGCGATGCGGGCGCTACGATTATGAAAGTATTTTCGGCGTAACGCGTAAAAGACACTTCGTTTATAGAGGACGTAACACCCATTAAAAATCTCTTTAGATACGCTAAAGAATTGACGATAAAATCGTCGTAAATTAAGGGCGTTACCGTATCAGAGCAAACCGAAAGTTCACTAAGCGCTTTTTTTACAAGTGTTCCGTCAGGGTATAAAAGCATCGCGCTGTAACTATCCGATAAATTTTCTCCTTCTAATGCAAATATTTCCGATATTATATCGCTTTCAGTAAATGTTTCTGTTGTTACCTCATTTTTAACAGCGTAAATTGCGTTAGGTAGACTAATAACAAAGTACGATTTTGGTTTGGAAAGAATATCGACAGGTGAAAGTGTAAGCGTTTTTACGTTTAAAGAAGGTGTCGAATCATAATCTAAAGCTAAATCCGAAAGCGGAACGGTATAGGATGCGCCGGTTCCTCCGTAGTAGGAAATATTAACATCAGCGTAATAAGAAGATAAATTTTCGCCCTCTTTAAAATACCAGTTCTCCTCTACATCGGTCACGACTTCGGGGCTAATTGTTTCTACGTCAAAGTAAACGGGCGTATAATCGCTGTATGCGCGAACGTAGTTCATTACGTAATAATTTTTTCCGTTATAATTTATATAAAGTTGCCTTACGCCATCCATAAAATCGGTATAAACGTGGGTAGAAAGATCAACGTAATCTGACGTTCCGTTTATTAAAAGCTTATCCCTTGAAAAATCGGCGAGAGAAGAAACGTCAACGTAAGTGTTGTCGTCATATGCCCTATCGGCGTATGTTCCCTTAAGCTTTATACCAGTTACTGTTTCAGCTAAAGTAACCTTTATAGCGTATACGTCGTTATCGATATAAGCCAAACTTAACGCATCCTCATAACAAGCTTCTGTATGGGTATGACTTTGTGCGCAAATCAATCCTTTTATAGAAAGATCGTTAATATAAACCGTATAAACAGGGGTTGCGGATACCGTGTAGTAAAATTTTACCGTAAAGCCTTCATAAATTACCGTTCCGAAAAACTTTCCCGACACCGTGTCATAATTACTAGGCGCGCTCACCGCTCCGGAGGATATTTGATAATTGCTGACCGCGGCGCTCGCATCAAGCACTGCGCCCGTGCAAGGATAAATATGAACATAAGATACCGAATCAAAATAATGCACATTGATTTCGCTATTAGAGGTAAAGCTTATACTGCTTAAATATTCGTAATCGGATAAGAACGAATTAGCTGAAAGACTGATACCGATAACCAAATCGCTTTCAGGCAAAATTTCAACGCTACTTGTTGCATAAATCGGACTTACTGAAAGTGTGCCGTTTGCCAAAGCATAATAATAGGCGTAGCTGATATAAAGCTGTTTAAAGCTTACGTCTGCGGTAAAGTTTTCGCTGTTAGTGTAAGAACGGGTTATACTTGTGCCGTCTTCATAGCTTATGTTAGCCAAATCCAAAGAAGAAGGATTTCCCGTTGTGCCGTCAGAATAACTTATAAGCAAATCGGTTTGTTTAAGACCGTCCGTTATCGATAAATATGAGGTATTGGCAGGATACGATCCTAAGAAAGCGGAAGAGTTGAAAGCTATGCTTTGCGGAACCTTTTTCACAATATAGAAGAATTTAACGGTTGCGGACTGAGTTTCTCCGTTTCTGTCTGCGTAAGAATAAAGGAATTCTTTGAACCTTGCTTCGGTAAATGCCTGGAAAACGTATATAGCGGTTAGCGAAGACTGCACGGTTAATTCTTCGGTGGTACTGTCGCTGTAATTTCTTATCAGCGTGACAAGCACGTTTACAGCAGAAGCATTTAGCGGCTCATGGTCAAAAAGATACGCTTGATTTCCGCTACCGTATTTTACGGTATAATTACCTGTATCGTATGCGGTTACATTGTAACTGAAATTCGTGCTTGCGCTGTCGCTTGCATATACTCCGCCGTAGTAGAAAGGATTTTCCTTATATGTTATCGTACCGCTGAAGCTTCCTACGTTTTCAAGACTGAAGCCCGCGAGCATCGAATAAGTAACGGTAACGCCCGATAGAGTTTCGCCCGTGCTATAGGTTATGTCTACCTTGCCGTAATTTTCCGCTTCGTAAACGGAAACGCCGGCATTAATAAACTGCTTATAATTATATCCGCCGCTTGGCGCTGTAGCGGTAATTCCTGACACAATCCTTTTTACACTATATTGATAGGTCGCGCTGACAGACAAACCTTGTTTATAAGTATAAGTTATGGTTGCACTGTTAGGAGCGCCTTCGGCGGTTACCGAGCTTACGCTAAGTCCGCTTACGGTTACGTTTTCCGCTCCGGTACTATATATATCTACGGGCGAGCCTTGACTTCCGTCTTTGTATAAAACCGTCATTTTTGCAATAACGATTCCCGTTAAATCTGCGCCTTGGGGATACATAGTAACGGTAGAAGCTAAAGTAATGCTGTCAACCGTATTTTTCACGGTGTAAAGCAACTGATAATTATAATATAAATTAGTAAGCGGATCCTTATACCAAACGTATGCTTCGTGATCCCCCACGCTCCCCGAAAAAACCAGTTCGGGGCTAAGCTTTTCGGAAGCGGATGT
>LAHS01001649.1_pt1 | contig 37228 bp, 47 predicted proteins | sample 329651 | NCBI WGS metagenome assembly LAHS01 (sample SAMN03275699, study PRJNA271635) | activated sludge metagenome | isolation source: sample C-1 Sludge from hydrolytic chamber (first chamber) of Anaerobic...
CCATTCACTTTTATTTGCTTTTTACGACACGGATAACCCATAGCTTTTGCACGCTTTCTTCTTTCCAACTCTTTTTCTTTTTCTTCTTTGTTTTCAATTCCTAAAATGTCATAATTCATAATCCATACAGGATATTTATTTATAAATTCTTGTGTTAGATATTGCGGATTTCTTCCGTCAATAATGTATGTTTTATAATTTGTCCACTTTTCGATTTCCCTGCTCCAGTTCATTTTCAAACTAGCTGGACAAACAATTAAAGCTGGCACGCTGTTCTTTTTATTTCTTAAATAACTGCTCGCTTGCGGTGTCTTACCTAAACCCATTTCGTCAGCAAGCAAAATATTCGTATCCATTTTCAACATACTTTGAACGCCTTCTTTTTGAAACGGATACAATTCATATTTTCCATCTACACTCTTAAAATCAATTTCTTTCTTTTTCTGCAGAAACATTTCAGCACTTTTATCAAATGGATAACCAGCTTCTTCCAAAGCCCAAGCAATTTTCTTTATTGGTGGAAACACATAAATTCCAACAGATGGAAGGTATTCGCTATCATAATCTTTTGCAAGCTCTAAAACTTTTTTATAATCCTTTCCTCGCGAAAGCTGTACACATAACTTTTCACCGTCAAAAAATACGCTCATTCATATTCTCCTGCATAAATAAAAAAATACCGCTGTTTATGTAGGAGATTTGTTTGATAAACAGCGGTATGAAAAACATTTGTTTTTTTAAGTAATACGCTTAATTTATTATAGGAGCTATAAATTAAGCATAAAAGGCAGAACCCTGAACATTCCAGAAAATTCTGCATTCCTCCCACGCCTTTTCAATTGCCTGTTTTGTATGATGAAAGTATTTAACAGCCATAGAAATTGTAGGAGTTCTTCTATTCTTTCCTTCCCATTCACGTCCAACAATCCAAACAAGCAATTCATAAGCACTGTTTGAAAGGACTTCTTTTGCTTCATTTAAGAAATCTGCAACAGCTGGAGAATCATTGCGGGCAGGCAACATTTCTTCATAATTGTTTTCATCTGCTTCACAATCATTTATACTGTAATAATCCTGAATACAAACTCCCTGCTGACGTCTATATGTCTTTGCAAAATCATTTAATCTGTTTAGCTGTATATACAGATAAGTTGTGAATTGTGCTTTAGACGGGTCAAACTTCTTCAAGCATTCACAATAAATTAGAAAACCCTGACTTTCTAATTCGTTGTAATCAATTCCAGTTTTTTTGGAATATTCGTGTGCTCTTTTTCTTATAAGATTAGCGTACTTTTCAAACAATGTTGTCTTTTCCATTTGTTTGCTCCTATGTGTAGTGTATTCAGTTTAAATTAAACTGTATCTAAAATATAAAGCGATTTTTAGTTTTTGTCAAGTGCTTTATTTAATTTCTTTTACTTTTGAAATTCCTTCTTCATTTTTCTTTACTTCAAACACTTTATCAGCTACATCAATAATTTCACTAATATGTGAAACCATTATAATTTGCAACTGCATTCTTTCAGAAAGCGTTTTAAGAATTTCACCCGCTCGCTCCTGCAAATCACGGCTCAAAAAGCGGAAAGGTTCGTCCAATACAATTACATTATCAGTTCCTTTTTCCAGTGCATAACAAGCAATTCGCAAAGCAAAACAAGTCAAATCAACAACTCCGCCACCGCTTGCATTCATTGGGTCTACTTGCCTTTGTGTTTTTTGGTCCAGGAAAACAAGTTCAGCGTCTGTTTTACCCCTGCTAATATTAAACAAAATCTGGAAAGTGTACTCGCCCGGAAAACAAGTTTCAAGAGCAAGATTAACAATATCCTCAACTTGAAATCTTAAATGCTCCTGAGTTTCTTGTGCTACTTTCTGCAGAAATGCTTGTGATTGCTCCAGCAACTTTTGACGCTGTTCCAACTGCTCTTTCTTTGCTGTATATGTTTCAATATCTTTCTGCAACTGTAAATTGATACCTTTGCACTGCTGAAACATCTGCTTTATTTTTTCAATTTCCATTTAACACAATTCCTCTTCCAGCTTATCCCAATCGTAAGCGTTTACGAGCTTTTCATAAAGAACTTCCTGGCGTTCAACTGTTTTCTGTTCTTCAGTTTCAAGCTCCTGCAATTTGTTCTTTATTTCGTTTTCATCATCTGTTCCATACAGCTTTTTCCATTCTGCTTTTATAGCTTCCATCTGTCCCTGCGACTTTGCAGAAGCAATTTCAGCCTTGGAAATAAGTTCATTGATTTCTTCTACTTTTCTAACATTCATTTTCATACTCCCCAATAGTAAATGTTTTCAATGTGCAAGCTGTTTCAATCACTTCCAGTATTTTGGAAAGTGTTTTATATTTTGCGTAATCACAACTGATTTTATTTTTAATAATGTCATCGTTTGTAATTTCATCAACAGCTTTTCCAGTAACTTCTTCCAAGTGCTTTTTGAGCTTATATCTTAAAGCTAAACAACCAGTGACATCCGTGCCAAACAGCTTCTTTGCAACTTTTGCTGTCTGTTTATAAACTTTTTCATAATATCTATCCGTTAATTTCATTTTTACGCCTCCAACAGCTCTTCAAGCATATTTATCATTTCAGGACTTAATTTATTAGCCTTAATAGCTTTTTGAACATTTTCAATAAAATCTAAAGAAACATTTTTTGTATCCTTTAATTTATCAACAAAACTTTCAATTCTTTCTTCCCTTTCTTCCTGCTTCAAGATATAACTATCATCTATAAATTCCTCTTTATCTATTATAGGAATAAACTCAACAATATTTTCTTCAGTATCAACATAGTAAACACCACACTGATAATCTTTCATATCACTTGCTTGCCTAATTAGACATCCAGGATTTATAACGTGCTTACCATTCTTTTCATAATGGAAACCATGATGATAATCACCTGTAAAAACCCATTCAGCTTTTGGTGTTTCCGCTAACACTTCTTTCGCTGTAATTGCGTCTACATTTGGAGGCAAACTTTTCAAATCTGGAAAGCACAAAATATGACGGAAAACATACTTCACATTTTTTACTTCTTCGTCAAAGTTGCTTGCACTTATTTCTTTTCCAGTTTTATCTAAATCCTGAATTGGAAATATGTTATCACTGTTGAACAAAATTCCAACAGCGGATTTTTCAATGTTTTCACTGCTGTGATAAGGCAAGTCGTGATTCCCTGCTAAAATGTACAAGGACAAATTATTGTCTTTTAATTCCTTTGCAAAATCCTGAATAATTTGTATACACTGGAAAGAAGTGTCTGCGTTGCTGTTGAAAATATCTCCAACTATTGCAACACTGCATTTCTTTTCCAAAGCTATGTTCTTCACTTGATTTACAGCGTTTCTTTGAGTTGCATACCAATCTTCATCTATACGACATCGCGGTCTTGTTGCTCGCAAGTGCCAGTCTGCAGAAACTATCAATTTCATTTCTTTGCTCCATAATAAGGAACCCATTTTGTGCCGTTGCCTTTATAAAGTTTATGCACTAATTTCCTTTCACTTAAACTGTAGACACCAATTACAGCGTCATCATAAGGTTTTTCATTTTCAAGTAACGCCGTCAAATCTGAACTTGGCAAACTATAATTATCTTTGCCTTCATTATTTACAACATAAACCAAATCTTTATTAGGCTCAGCATCCAGCAAATCAGGCCTACTTCTTGCAACTTCGCGGGCAAGCAACAAGGCAACCTGTTCCGCATAACCTAAATCACAGTTATCATCCAAAGTAACTGTGATATCTTTTCCAATATAATATCCAGCCTGCTCAATTGCTTCCCGCAATAAATCATCTTTCGTTCTTTTCATAGCATACTCCATTCTTCATAACTGCTCCGCATAATGGGCAAATATCTGGAAGCTGTTTTTTAAGTTCAACAGTTTCTTTTTTCTTCGCTTGCATTGTGTTTCTACAGTCTTCAAAACCTTCTAACTGCTCTTTCAATTTAATTCTTTCCTGCTTAATGCTTTCAACATCAAAAGCAAGTATTTTTTGAATAATTGTTTTTTCATTTTTGAAATCTGGATAAACTGCATTTCTGCATTCTTCCATTTTCTGCAATTCATTTGTAAGAATATTTTTTCTTGCTGTTATGTCTTCCAAGGCTTGCTGTTGCTTTTGCAATTCTGCAACAGTTTTTTTCACAGCAACAATAGAATTTAATTTTGCCGTAATTTTTTTGCACTTATCAAATTCTTCAACTTGCTGTTTAAGCGTTTCAATCTGCTGTTTGTTCTGCTCAACTTTGTTTGTAACGTTGTCATATTTCACAAGCAACTTTTCAACAGCATCCAGCCAGCTATATTTTTCTTTTTTATTTTCAAATTCAGCTAACAGTTCCTCAGCTTGCTTAATATCATTCATTGTCTTTCTACGCTTGCTTTCTGCATTAGAAAGAACTTTATCAATAACATCAAGACGAACTGTTTTATTGAAATATTGTGCTACCTGCCCGCTCGTAAGCGAAAGCAAAAATGGAGCGTCCTGTTGCTTCTGTATATTTGTATCACTCAAACGCAACAGCTCCTCTACTTGAATTGGAACATCTGTTTTTACAACATTTAATTTTTCATTGTTTACAATGTACTGATTTTCAGTTTTTGTTCTGCGTCTTGTTACTGTTCCATTATCATTTTCAACAGTAACGCTCATTGGTGCAATTTGATTTCCTTTTTTGTCCGTTGCCCAATGACTCAACAGCGTATCAGTCCCAAGCGGTCTATTATAGACTGCCCAATATAACGCTCTTAAAACAGCTGATTTTCCGTTGTTGCTACTGCCTACAATAGCATTTATTCCAGGACTGAATTCAAGCGTTGTATCTTTATGACTTTGTATGTTCTGTATGTGTATCTTCTTTATCATACTTCTATTATAGGAACATTGCCTAACTCGCTTATACCTTGCGTATAACGCATCGTTTCAGGGTTGATAGTGTTATTTGTTGTTTTCATTAAAAAATCCGCTGTATGACGCGATTTTATGCGAATTACAAGCGTTTTTTACCCTTCTTCTTAAACGAATTGTTAGGCTTTTCGTATGTGTCCTCTTCCTCCTCCTCGTTTTCACTTTCATTTGTATCAAAATCACCAACAATTTCATTATCAAATCTACTGTCAGTAATAATGCGTCCAATGGAAAGACATTGTGTGCAAACAGCTTCACGGAACTCCTGCTCACCCTCACGAAGTGCAAGCTGTTTTAATCTTAATATACCGTTCTTCTTTTCTTCCGGTGTCTGATTAAGTGCAACCATACTCGTAATATGTGCAAGTTTACGAATATCTTCCGCTATATCTTTTGAATCTGCATTTTTATCAATACTCTGTCTTCCTGACTGGCTTGCTGTAAAAACAACAGCTTTTCTACTTTGTGCAAGTCCTCGCAATCGTTTCCAAATTCCATCCAGCTGATTTCTGTAATCACTTTTATCACTTGGTGCCATAATATCCGCATAGTCAACAATAATTACATCTGGGATATATTGTTCCTGCTGAGCTAATTTATCCAGCTTGCTTTCCAGTGCTTCAACTGTCAAACTATAAGCAGGAACAGCAAGCACTCTAATATCTCCACCGCGGAACAAGCGTCTAAGGTTCTTTTGCTTGCTTTCAATTTCAGCAATGGAAACAGCCTGCCTTGAAATTATTTTGTGTTTTATTGCCCAGCACTTTTCATTTCCTGTATCCATCTTTTCAAAATACGTGTAATCAATTTCTTCATTACTTTCGTTCAATTGTCCACTCAAAGCTACCCAATAACGTTTCAACATTTGATGTTCGCTCATTTCAAGTGATACGTGCAAAACTTTTAATCCGTTTTGAACAGCAACAACACCAGCATCAATAAGAGCGAACGATTTCCCTCTCTTCATCGGCGCTAAATATGAAATAAAATCTTCTCTGTGTACTTTTCCAACAACGCTACCATAAGCACCAGGAAACTCAAACAGCAATTCATCTTCTTGAGTAAAACTATTCACTACTCCTTCAGTATTATGCAAAAGTGAAACAGCTTCACCACTGCTCTTTTCTACGCTTTTATATTTTGTAATTGCGTTTTCTGCTTTTGTTATGTCTCCGCTTGTAAGATATGCGTCAATGTCCTCGTTTAAGTTTTTAAGGCTCCTGCTTTTAAGATATTGAATTGCTTGCTGTAATGCAAACTCGTCGTTGAATGATTTTAAGTTTTCATAATCCTTACAAACCTTTTCAACGAAAGTAAGAATATTATCCTGCAAATCTTCATCACTAATTTCATCGCACTTTGCACGATATAATTTCAGTATGTCCTTTCCAGGTGCTTTTTTGAAATTGTTGTAAAATTCTTTTATCCAGCTTGCAACAGTTCGAGCATATTCAATTTCAAGCAAACGAGGATTTAATACTGGACAGATTTCCCTGCAAAACTTTTCACTTGTAATAAGTCCAATCAATAAATCACGCTCATTTAGCGTGTTTAATTTTTCACGTTTCATTTAGCATACCACCACATAATGTTCGTTTTTACCATATTCACAATATTTGTAATGTTCAAAATCGCTTCCTACAAGTTCTTCGCCATATCCCTGCTGTTGCAATTTCTGCAATTCTTCAACCAGCCCGTTGACTGTGAAATATCCTTTCTTAACTAACATTCTTTTTCTTTTTTCTTCTTTATCCATTTTATCTACTCCTATTTTAGAAAACTGGAATTTTATTCATATCATTAAAAGTTATCTTTCCACTCTTTTTCTTTGCGTCATAAAAATCAGCTATATCAAAACAGTCAACAAAATTAGGATTCATATCGTGCTTTTTACAAGCCTGTTCATAAAACCAACGCCAAGGTCCATTGTTTGCAGAACTTTGTTTTATATCCAAAGTAGCAAGAGTTACACTTACATCTTCATCTTTAAGCCAACGAGCAAACAAGGCGGGCAACACTTTTGGTCCTGCTTGCAACTCTCCATTTATTTTGCACTGCATAAAATATTTCGCATTTTCATCAAACTGCCACAACAACTTGCCCCATTTAATAATGTCTGTTATAAACTGCCAAGCTATCAATTCATTTGCATTTGCTGGAAGAAGTTCATTTAATTCGTGTCCTGCATAGTAAGACACTGGAGATTTCTTTTTCAAGTCTTCAACAATATTTTTCGCTTTATCCATTCCAAGTTTTGACTTTTGAATCTGCGGTTCATTTAATGACTGAATAAACTGACTTTGATTTTTACTATTTGGATTTTCACTGTAAAACCAATCATTCAAGCTGGAAACTAAAAAATCTTTCTTAAAAGGCATTCTATCATCTTTGAACATTAAAGCAAAGTTTTCAACAGCATTGAAAATCAATGCTTTTACTTTATTCCAATCATCTCTAACAGCTTTTAATTTTTCACGCCAGCCTTCGGTGTCGAACTGCTTATTATTAAAAACAGCTTCATCGAAATTATAATATCTGGAACTTAAAAAATGTCCATTATAAATATCTTCAATTTTATGACAGATTGAAATATATGTTTTTGTAGGCTGTTGTCCTTCTTCGGGAATTCTATTCTGGAAAATTGTTGCGTATTTTATCAAGATTCTTTTTGCTATCGCGTCCGCCTGCTTGCAATAGTTTTTTTTTACATTCATATCTTTTTCATCCAGCAAACTATCCATTTCATTCTCCTTTGTACTTTTATTATAGGTTTCAATAATTTTTATCTTCTTATCTTTTTCTTCTTCCAAATATTTATTTATCCAAGTTATTCTCTTACAAACTAAATCTTCTTCACTGTTTAATGCTGTTTTATATTTTTCAAAATCAAAAGATAAATATAATTTATTATCCTTTGTTTTTAATTTTTTCAAAAAACCAAGAGCACTTAAAACAGAAATATTTGATTGCATTGTTTTCCAAGAACAGCGACAATATTCAGATAAAACTTTCAAATTAAACCACTGATAAATATCATTTTCATAAACAATTAAATTATTCAGCTTGCTGTTATTCTTAAACCAATTAAACAATACTTCTAATGTGCAACAGTTCAATAGAGTAAGCTGTTTATCTATATAAGCATTTGCAGAAAAAGATAAAGTAACCATAAACAGCTCCTTTAGATATTATAACTTTGATATCCAATAGGATTTTCCTCATAATATTCTACACTGGGAAAAGCCTTAAAAATAGATTTACCTGGATAATCTACTAATTTTTTTATTTTCAATTCATTGCATATTTCAATATACTTTTTAAGTATGTCCACAAATATTTTAGAATCTTTTGTTTGTGCTGGCACTAATAAAGAAATAATTTTTTCTAGATTAAAATACATTTTACAAGAACAATAACTATCACAAGCATTTTTTTGATAATAATAAATTAAATCGTATTCCTGCAAAGCAAACAAAGCTGAATAAAAATCAGAAGCCTTAATACACAAACTTTCCCATATAAAATAAGTATTGGATAAATTAAAACAAACACAAGGCTTCATATCAAAAACATCTTCATTAACAAGTACAATGAGCGGAAACTTTTCTAAATCCCTATAAAACCAATCCAACATAAAATCTAAAACTTGTAATGGATATCCACTCAAATCATTTATTATATCTTTTACTTTTCTTTGTTCTACTGTTTCTTCACGAAAATTAACTCCAGTTTCTAACAGCCATTTACCTTTTAAAATCGATTTGTGCATAAATAAAAACTCCTTGGCAAGCAACCTACTTTCTAATTTTGGAAAGTTGTAAAATATGCCGAAATATAAAAACATATAAAACAACCGAGAAAGTAAATTGCTTTCCAAGGAGCCTTTATAAATTATATTTCTTTATATTATAGGAACTGCTTCCAACACAATGCCTACATAAATAATATAATACAGTTTCCCAATTTTAACAAGTTATTTTATTATAGGAACAGCAAGGCGGGAGCGGTGTCGAATGTGCTTGTTATTTTATTTTTTTTAATATGGAGTATAACAATTTTGAAGCAAAGGTTTTTAACCTTGTGTATTTACGAAGTAAATACTATTTTTTATTTTATTATATATTTATATTTGTATAACATTTTTACATAAGCCTTATAACGAAATTACATAAGTAAAACAGCATTAGAACAGCTGTTCTTTCCATTTACTAACATATATTTTTAATCCTATAATATAAATATGGAGTTTAACTATGACAAGTTCTGCTATGTATCATTTAATTCACAGCTTGTATCAAACAAATAAAAAGTTCCCAAGTATAGATGAACTGCATAAATACACAAACTGCGATAAGAAAGATATTCAAAATGTGTTAAATTATTTTGTTGAAAATGGAAGATTGCTTTATGTAAACGGACAATATTTATTCCCAAACGAAACAAAGAAGAAAGAAGTTATGTTCAATATATGCCGTGTTATCATGGCTGTTGTGGCTGTTTCCTGCATACTTTGCTCCATTCGTTTTACTTATTCCTTCAATAAACTAACAATGCCTAAAACGTGGGGATTTATACTTTCTTCCAGTATGATAATTTTCACTTCTTTTTGTTTCACAGTGCGGGAATATTTATTACAGCAAAATAAGAGAAAACAAGCTACTTTATTTATCGCTCTTTATGTTATGGGTGTTACTTATTCTATTTTTACTGCTGTTGCTGGACAGTACAACGATTATTTAATACAGAATAAAACAACAGTTGAAGCACAATTGAACAACGCTGTAAATGAAAAGAAAATGCAAGTCTTACAGGAACAGAAAAATAATTATGTTGCACAATTAAACAGCTATAAAGAACAAATAAAAGCTCAGCAAAAGATTATTGACGATTTAAGTGAAAGCCCGGAAAGAAAATGGAAATATAACAACACTTGGAAACAAGCTGTTGCACAATTAAACAGCTATAATGAAAAGATTGAAATTATACAGAATAAAATAAACGAAGTTGATTTACAAATAGTTGAAAATGTAACGGTTGAAAATAACAGTGATAAGAATATTTATGATTGGATTGGAAAACTGTTTAATATTTCTTCAAGCCTTATACAGTTTTTAATTTCTTTGTTTCCTGCAATCTTTATTGATTTAGTTTCTCCATTTGCTATTAGTTTTGCATTTATAGACAAAATAAAATAAATATTAAAAACTACTTGACAATAAATAAAAACCACTATATATTATAAGCATAACAAGAGCAGTAGGAAGTTGAAACAAATAACAAAGGAGTAAAATATGAATGAATATGTTGTATTGATGAAAAAGAGTGATGCTTGCTGTTTGAAAGCAATTGAATTTGTAAAAAAAGGCGATTACGCAATGGCAACGTTTTGGAAGAATGCTTCTATTGGCTTAAAAGAAAGAGTTCTTAATCTTACATTAAGCGAAATAGAAACAAGCAATTAAAACGGCAACGGCTTTTTAATTTTCAAAACAATGTAAACTGCAATTAAAACCGTTTCTGATATTGCAATGCACAACGCAATTATGAAACGGTTTTTATATTTACTCACGGAACAAATCAGGGTATTTTTTTCGGAGTTCAATTGCGATATTGTCTGGGATTTCTCTACTTCTAACTCGTTGTAAGATTTCTCCAAGCTCGTTATTGTCGCTTGCTGTTGCGTTGACAGTGTCTTCAAGTTCTCTGCTTGTTGCTGTAATGTCGTTGACTGTTTCTCCAATTTGCTCACTTGTTGATTTAATTTCTGAACTTGTGACTGCAATGTTTTCTTGTCCGTTTCTAAGTTCTGTTTGTGTGTCTCGATAGTTTCTATCTCGCTCTGACTTATCAGATACCATTGTTGTTCTGCATCCAAATAGAATGCAACAGCAAAAAATAAGAATAAACAAAATAGTTTTCTTTTCATACATACAAATTCTCCATTAAATATTATATAACACAAAAAAGCTGGAGCGTATATTAAACTCCAGCTTTTTTATTCCGGAAACAAATATTAAACCTTAAGTTCAGGCCAAACAACAGTTTCCGGAAATCCTTCCTGCTCAGGCACATTACGCAAATCCTGAACATACTGAAGAATTTTTTTGTAATTGGCTTCGCTGTCAGTAGTTGTTCCGATTGCTTTCTGCTCAGTGTAACGCTGTATTCGCCACTGAATTTCTTCAATTTTTGCGTCACGAATACGACGAATTTCACTTGCTTTTTCGTCTTTCACTTCCTGCTCAGTTTTACCAAGCACAAGTTCTCCATCAATAACTCTTGCAAGCCCATTATAATCCCTATAGAAAACATCATCTTTCAATGTTTTTGTAGGCTGGGTTGTAAGTCCGTCCAGCTGTTTCGCACCTTCCAAGTCAGTGTGAACATAAGCCTTACCATTCTTTTTCCAGATGTAAATCATTAGAATCCTCCTAGTAATTGGGAATTGTAATATTTATTCATCTTACCAACAATGTAGTAAGAGTTGAATACTTTCATATAACCACGCCAGCTCTGATATGAACAGCGAATATCCTTAAATCCTATTTTATGCTGTTCTAAAAGTTTAGCGTATATTCTTATCTTTTTATACTGTCGTCTTATGTTATCCTGCAAAGGTCTTTTATGAACTGCTCCGCTATCAGTTATTGTATAAAAGCATTTTAGAAATACAAAACCTTTGCTCAATTTATAAATGTTTACTTTACGAATATTAAATGATAATCCAAACTGTATGCACTTTTCTTTTAAGATGTTTAATATCTTAATCAATCTCTTCTTTGTTGCACATATAATATAACAGTCGTCCATATATCTGCCGTACTGCTTTACTCGTAACACTTCTTTCACAAAATGGTCAAATCTATTCACATAAAACAAAGCAAAGATTTGACTGACTTGACTTCCAAGCCCTAAACCTTTTTCACCAAAAGCATCTACAAACTGCTTGCACAATGCTATTATTTTTGAATCTTTAATATATTTTTGTATTTGTTCATATAAAACATTATGGAGAATATTTTCAAAATATTTCTTAAAATCCATAATTAAAACATATCCTTTCTTACCATATTTTCTAATATGCTGTCTTAAATGTTCTATCAGCCTTCGCCTTGTAAAATCAATTCCTTTTCCTTTAAGGCTTGCACCATTATCATAAATTAAACCGTTTCTTAAAATGGGAATAAGACAGTTATCACACAAACTTCTTTGAACTACTCTTTCTGAAATATGCACTGATTTTATATCACGAACTTTACCACGCTCGTGTATTGTAAATTCAACAAATCCTTTGCTCTTAAAGGTTTGCTGTTGCAACTGTTTTTCTGTTTTGCTGATATTTAACAGCAACTGACTTTCATAATGCTGAACACTTTCTTTCCACTGGACACCCTTGCGACACTTGTAAAAAGCATTAAGCAAGTTTTCCGGAGTAAACACTGCATTGAAATTATCATATTCTTTGTTCCTTTGCATACGCTTTTCCAGTCTTAACGCCTTTCTTCTTTGATACCGTGCTTCGTGCCGTTCCAAGCTGTTCAAATTATCACGCTCCAAATAAAAAAAAAAGAACCTGCACAAACATTTTATTTCATTATGCTCAAAGTGTAGTTGCATAGGAAGAATGGGCATTAAACTTGAAACAGCATAATATTCCAGGCAATGCAAGAAGCGTCCGCCCACTTCCGTCAGGTCCAAGATAAATCAAGCATATTGCCTGATTAAGCAAGCCAACTCCTTTCGCAATAAAGCGGAATGGAATAGGTCCACAATTTTAATCCGCTTTTGTGAAATCGAAGGGAACCCCGTTATCGTTAGAAGCATTGTTGTTGTTGATATTACCATTGTTGTTGACATTAACGAAGTTAGTGGAGTTACTAGTTTACAGTTGGTCTGCTTTTTATTCTCCTTTCAATTTTATTGTTAGACTGTTTCCAGCGTCTTAATAAATGCTGTTCGTGGTCTAACAAATCCGCATATTTGATAAATGTGTGCAACGATTTCGGAAACAAACTAACAGCATAATTTAGAGTCGCGTTTATTGCATTACAGTATCCAATCGCATTGTTTTGAAACTGTTTACGCATTGCAAGCTCTTCCAATGTTGTAGGATAAATTGAATTACCTCTAACAATGTTTTCCATCATTGCTGTTAGTTCATTCAAAACTCGTGTTCTTATGTATCTAACAAAATAAGCAGGACAATCCGGAACTTTATCCGTGTCAGAAAGTTTTGCAAGCAAATCCTTTGTGATGTCTCTGCTCAAGTCCATTGCTGTCTTGTAAAACTGCATAGAACTCAAGCCTCTCTTGTTAGCAATAACACTCATTTATCTGTCCTTTATTTAAGTTATACACTAACCCACGGCTTTTGCAAAGTATCTGCCCTCCGTGTTACAAAGAACACGGAGAGAACGGATTTTAGATTGCGAAAGCGAAGGGAACCCCGAAACCGCCAGAAGCAATGCCGTTGGTGATACCACCATCGGGGTCGACATGAACGAAGGTAGTGGAGTTACTAGTAGAATCACTACAAGTCCACCACCACTGTCTAGCTCCGTTGTAGAACTTAATAAGTCTATCTGGACGGAGCTGGAACATTGCCCACTGTCTACAGTTTCCAACGGTATAACCATAGTTATCTGACCACGCTTTTGTTCCAATACATTCAACTTCTGAAGGCAAGAAACATTTTTCAGCAAGCCAAGCCCAAGAATCGTGAGTTGAAAGAAGACGGCGAATAGTTTTAAGACTAATTCCAATAGCGTCTTCGATTGCACCAGCAACAGTATTTGACAGATATGTCTTCAATTCACTTGCTTCATATCCGCCTGTATTATCGTTACTTGCATTCATACGATGTGTAAGCGGACAGTTTTTCATCTGCATAATAATATGGTGGTCTGTAATATCAGTATCACCATTTCTATAATACTGGTCAAAAGCAACAATTTCAGCACGAAGATTTTCATAAGTGCTGTTATATGTAATAGTGTTTCCACCAATTACAATGCTTGGAATATTGATGTAGTCACCAATTCCAAGCCCGCTAAAATCTCCTGCATCACTTTTTTCTTTAAGTTTTGCAAAAGCCTGAACAGCGGTAGAAACACCAAACACTTCAACAAGGTTTCTTCCGGTGTACAAATATGAATAAAATTTTGCCAAGCGTGTTTCTACTTCTTTGCTTCCAGCTACTCTCTGCCAAACGGAACCATTATAAACAACACGGTCACCTTCGTAGAAAGTAATATCTCCACTTCCAAAGTCAACTGTTCCGGCAACAGAAACTATATACATATCGCCAGTATCGCCAGTTCCATCTGCAAGAGCTGGAGTGTTTGTGCTTGCGTCCCAAGTGCCTTTGTATTCCATAGCACTTTCTGGAAGCTGTGAATAAGGAATGCGACCATTTGCGTCCAAACTTGCGACACCGTTTGCCTGTCCTTTTGTGCTAACAGCTACCTTTTCAGTTTCAAGTCTGTCTGTTTCGCTTTTAAGATACTTTGTGCGGTTTGCAAGCTGTTTTCCCTGCAAGTTGGAAATTCCGTCAGCTCCACCCATTACTTTATCAGTCAATTCCAACTGATAAATTCCTGCTTCATAAGTGTTCTCTTCAGGTAAATATGCCATCTTTATTCTCCTTGTGCGATTGTGATTGTCCAAGTTCCTTCAAGAGCAACATTGACATTTTTTACAACTGGCGAAGGCAGAACTCGTCTTGCAAACAGTGTTCCGTCAGTACACATAAGACCAAGTTCGTTGATTGTTACGCCGTTATCTTCATCTGTACCAAGCACGAAATCGAATGTGACTGATGTGTTGTTGCTTTCGATATGCACATCGCTCAAGTTTTTAACATACGGATTCGCAAGGCTCGCGTCAGTGTAATCTGGCTGAGTTGCGGAAGTTCCGAAACCGATTTTTGTGATTGGGCTTGGACTTTGTGTATTGCCCAGCAACTTTACAGTCGCAAGCAAAGCCCCATTCACAATTAAATTGTGGTCGTCGAATGTCTGCAGAATTTTTCCTGTTTTGACATCTTTCACATCAAAGTGAACGCGACCTTTTAATTTCAAATTGTTTGAAATCTTCATTTTTAGTCCTCCTGGGCTTATAATGTATTTATTTCTGGACCGTACATAATACTATCATCATAGTTTTCTGTACCGTCAAAATAACTATAATATAAATGCTGTAAATTAACTACATCAACAAGACCAGCACTGTCTTTCGTTGCTTGCGATTGTTTGTATTTAAGCATTTCATTTCCAAACTGCATATTTTCATTTTCAATATGTTTTTGCTTTAAGAACAAATTCCGTTCACCTATTTTCATTTTTCTAGGCTCAAGCTGATTTGTACCATAAGTTATTTTTCCGTTGCAATAAACTTTTCCGCTGTAATCAACATCTCCAAACTTTAATTTGAAATAATATTTGTCATCTACAACATTTTCCAAATCAGTCAAATAATGTTTTTGTTTCTGACTTAAATTGTAATCACCTAAAACAAGATATCCAGTTTCGTTGTCTTTTGGAATATATGTAACAACATAATTTTCTTTCAAAGTAAAGAATTCTGTTCTAATGCGTCTTAATCCATCACTTTTGTCTCTTCCGCAATATTTATTCTTTCCGTCATACAGCATATCTTCCCAATGCTGTCCGCCATATGTTGCAATTCCATTGTAAGGTATTTGTCCGCAATAATGAATTTCATCCAAGTTCCAATATTTAAGAGTCAGCTTGCTGTCAAACAGCTTCATCAATTCTTTATAAACATAAAGTTCACGAGTTTCAAAAGCAATACCAGCACCAATTGTCTCTTTAATAAAGCTGTTGAAATCTACGCCTACTGGAGAAAGTCCATTGTGAAGAATTGTAATACCTGCCGGATAATTTGGTCTAATGTGAATAACTTCAGCACTGTAAAAAGTTTTAAGAATTTTAATAATTTGAGGAACTGAACTGTTATTCAAGTTCAGCAAGATTCTTAATTCCTGCTGTTTGTAGTAAGTTTCATTATCACTTCCCTGCCTTTCAATACCAAGCAAGCGTCCTCGTCTGTTTAATAATTCCGTGTTGTTTATAAAGAAATCTTTGCTGTATTGCTCAGATAAAGTTTTTACAGCAACACAAAATTCTTCCAACTGCTTGTCAGGAGTTTTTGCTAACTGCAATGTCTGTTCTTTATTCATCCACCCAGGCAGGAAAGGCGGTTTATTGTATTCTGAAAAATCTACAGTTTCAAAACTCATAAAACACTCCTTATTATTCAGCAAGTGCAACAGCGATTCTTGAAGCGTCTACAAGAGCAAGTTCTCTTTCTCCTATTGTTACATCTCCAACAGCATAATCGCCCGCAATTGGCTCTATCAAATCATTTGTTACTGCTATTTTAATAACAACATTTTTCACTCCATTTACTTTATAGATTGGAGTAAACAGCTTCTGGAAGATTAAATCAATACCAATTTCCAAATTGCTTTCAGCCCAATCAACAATATTATTTTTAATGCTGTTTTCAATATCATTATTTGCAATTTCCTCGCTGTTTAATGCGTATTCAATTTTCATCCAAATATATTTATTTACTGGTCTACTGAAGCCTATATTCCACGTAAATCCTTCACTATCAGTTACTGTTTTTGTAACGTTACCGTAGGCTTGAATCCCTGCTGGAGCCTTATTAAAAATAGTATCAGCAATCTTTTGGTCATCTCCACCAATAACAACTGCTTCATAACATTTTGGAGGGCGTCCTTCGCTGTCTGTTGTGATTTCTCTGTTGCTGTAAACTCTTACATATTCAACATCATCTAGCTTGCGAATTGCGTTTTCAATAGCAATTTCATTTCCGCTTGCGTTCTTCTGTCTTGTTTTGATTGCAATGCGGAAAGTATCGTCATCTTCAACATCCTTACCAGTTTCACCTTGTATGTAATTGATAACGCTATCCAAGCCATTTATTTTTGTAACAACTTGATTGAGCTGTTCAGTTCCAACATAAACAGCACCAGCAACACTGCAATCATAAGTTCCAATAGTTGCAACTTTTTTAATTTCCAATGCTTCGTCTGTTGTAATAACAAAAACATCACTTCCAGTGCCTGCGGATAAATGAAACTTCAAAATATCGTCATCTGCATTATCAAAAATATAAGTGTTTGGAAAAGCTGTATTTATTGCATTTTTCAAAGCTGTTTTAATTGTTTTCTTTGTTTCGTCTGCTCCCGCTGTATATGTAATTGAAGTTCCGTTTATTGTGAAAGTAAACACATCATCTTCATCTTTGGAAAGAATTTTAATTGCAATTCCAACAGCGTTATTCTTTGAAATAGAAGTTGCTGTTCTAAGCAAGTATTGATTTGAATTTTCATCTTTTGTAATGGTGCCAGCTGGAATATTTGTTCCGTTGTTTCCCCAAAGTGCAACAGCAACAGTCGTCTTAGAAGCGGAGTTTCTTTCTACATTTAAGAAAGTTGCAAGCCTGTCAAGATAAACACTTGTGGCACTATTTATATCGCTTATTGCATACAAACCACCCAGCAATTCCCATAACTGTGAAATCTTAATTGATTGATTGTAACAATAAGCACCAGCAACACTTTCAACGCTTAAATCAATATCGTTACCAAATATTGTCTTAAACTCAGCTTGCTGTTCTGCAAGTATAGTTTCAAAGGGTTTTACAATAAAACCATTATCTGTTAAACCGTATTCCATTTTAACTCCTTATACATTTAATTTTGTTGTATATGCAATTTCCTGACCATCAACTGTATTTACAGTAAAGGAAACTTCCAGCGTTCTGTCAGTGTCATTGTATTCTGTTTCAAAAGACAGCATTTTCTTAATACCGTCTATCTGCATAACTCTTGCCTGAATGCAAGCTGTCAGCAAACTTCTGTGGTCCGTTTTGCTTGCATCAAAATCCGGCACATAGGGTAATCCAAGTGAACTATCCGTAAACCACTCACCTTTTTGGAAAGACAAAGCAATCCTTATTTTCTGCTGTAGATATTCTAAATTGCTTCGACATAAGTATAATTTACTTTTGTTTTTAAAAAAAGTATTTTCTTGTGCATTAAGCAATATATCATTCATTGTATTCCTCCACTTCCGCCACCACTCATAGGTGACTGTAATGTTATAACAATAGTTCCAGCTTTCATATAACTATCTACAGCGTCCGCCCACTCTGTAGCTAAATACATATTTCCACCATCAGACATATTATTCATACTTGCAAAACAGCTTTTTAATTTTGTTTCTATTGTTGCTTTTGCTCCGGTAAATGTTCCTTTACCTTTTCCGCTTGCAGGTTTTGGAGGACTGCTAGAAATAGTTGATGTTCCTGTTGTATCAGTTGAACAAGTATTGCTTGCACTGCATACAGCGTCTATATCACTTGCTATATGTGTTGCTAAATCATCATTTTCATATTTAGCCTTAAATGTTGTTTCTAGATTGCTTTTTAATGTACTTTCTGCAATTTCCATTGTACCAGTTCCCGCTCCCGCATAAACACCACTATCACTCGCGGTTCCTGCGTCAACTGAAGTTACAGTTCCAGTCTTAATATAATCAGAAATAGCTTTTGCAACTTTTTCAGCCATATAAGTATTTCCGTTGTCGTCTGTGATGTCGTTCATTGCATTAAAAGCTGAATATAAATCTGCTTGCAATGTTGCTGAAACTAAAGCCATTTATTTCCTCCTTTGCATTAAGAATCAAAAACCTGTCCAACCGTAGCTTTTAACTGCTGAAACTTTGCAATATCGCTCGGGTTCACAGTATGTGTAGCAGGACTTCCAACTGTTGTCATTCCTGCTAAATAGTCCAGCAAATCACTTAGTATTTTTCCGAGTGTTGCTACGCTGTTTCCAAACTTAATTGTTCCCGTTCCGGTGCTTTCAAAATCAATAGTATCATCTATTTCAATTTTGTTTTTACCATTGTCTAAAGTTATTTTATCTTCATCTACTGTTATTGTAGTTTTTTCAGTGGTAATAACAATTTTTGAATCGTGATGTAATGCAAAGCAATCTTTTTTTTCACTTATGTTTGGAAATGTTTGTGCTTGCAGGCCTGGAATAGCAACAGCATCCGGCATTGAAAATCTTCGTGTATCTGTGTCTTCTATGCTGTCACCACCTGCGTCTTTCCAACTATCCAAACAGCGTTCTGAGCAAACTATTAAAACTTCATCGCCTTCTTCAAGCGGAATGTGAATTCCTGCTTTTGCTGTTCCGAAATACAAAACCGGAACATCAACAATAATTGGCAAGTCCATAAATTCACCGTTAGACATTTTTCTTTTAAGACTTGGCTGAACTTCTGCTCGCCTTGTTTCAGCGTCATAACTTTTAACAACAGCTGGAAAAGCCGTGTGTACATTTGCCATATTGTATTCAAAAGTCTCTTCTATCAACTGCATTAACTGTGGCGTCATTTTTCAACTCCTTCAACTTCTACAATAAAATCACCGTCAAAGTTAGTGCCTTTGAAAGTTGCTTCTTCTATCATTATATTTGCATTTAATGTAGAACTTTCTACTTTGCAAACAGCTCCAGGCATAAGCTGAGGAAAAAGCATTGTGTTGAATTTCCACTTGTTAGAAGTTGTTTCACTTATGCTCGCACTATCTGTTTTATCGCTTATATGTGTAGGCAAAGTCAAAAGTCCAGTGTCTTTCGTAAGCCTTAATCCAAGATTATCTATTTCCTGGTCGGGTGCTTTAATATACAGCATTTCATTTTGAATTGTGTAAGTAAGTCCAACTCTATTTAATGCTTGCTTTAATCCATCCACTGCCATTCCAATAAAAGAATAACCGTGTGCATATTTTTCACCGCTTGGAATATTTTCATTTCCTTTCACAGGAAAACCTAATGCGTCTGTAAACGCTTGGACAACTGTTGCAACGTCAGTATCTTTTCCGTATGAAACTGAAATATTTCCCTGCATAACTTGATTTCTTCCGTCTGAAACTTCAATTTCAACAACAGTATTCGTTCCGTCTTTTTTCTTTTCACCTTTTACAATATCGCCTAGAAGAATTGTTGTAACAACTTCATCTAAATACCCAGCTTTTAATATAACGTGATTTCCTGCTGTACATAATGCTTGAGCTGTTTCTTCATTACAGTTATAGATTTTGATTTTTGCGTTGTTTGTTTTTGTTCCGCTTGCTGTTGTTTTCTTTACTTCAAAATCAATTTTAAGCTGAGTTATTTTGAGTCCTTCATTGTTTTTTGTGCCTACTAATAATTCAACTTGTCTATTAAATGCCATATTTTTATTCCTCGTTATATATTAGCACATAAGAAGAATTAAGATTATCTCTTGTAATTCCTTCAACTATGTTGTTTTTTGGAACGACTTGCAACTGCCCAGCAGGAAGTTCAATAGAATAGTTTCTATATTCGTCCAGCAAATCAATTCCAGTAACAAGCCTAATTCCGCCAACCAGCAATTCCTTATTATCATTAAAAATGGAGAATTCCCAATATTCACATCTGCTGTTCCAAGAAAAATACAGCATATATCTTTTATCACCCAAGTCTATTTGACTTGTCCATCTTGCTGTTTTATCGCTGTATAATAAAGGCAAAGTATAAATCATAGTTCATTCTCCTAAATTGCTTCGTTAGGATACCATTTTAGATAATCCTCTTTCGACATCATTCCATTTTTTACCCATTGCTTGCGTGTTTGCTTAATAATATCGTCATCTGCTTGCTGTTTAGCTTGAGCACCAGTTTCCGCTGTTGATTGTATTGCGTCATCTGCACTGGTGGCTGGTGCATTGCTTACAGATATTTTAACAGTTTCCGAATGGATAATAGGAAGTTTTTTAAGTGACATTGAAAAATGCAAATCAGCACCTGTTTCAACATCTCTTGGAATATTCAAATTAGTAATTACCATATTGTCAAAGGTGTCCAAGCCCGTAACAAGTGTGACTGGCTCTCTTGCTTTTTTAAGACGCAACAGTTCCTGATAATAATATTTTACTCGTTGCATAACATCAGGAATTTTTTTAGAAATGCTTGCAAGTTTAGTATCACTCATTGAGCTTTCTGCCTTAAACTCATACTTTCCAAAAAATCCTTCAATTTGTATTTCGTCTGGATTTTCCGTTACATTATCAGTAACGGTTACGCCTTCTTCAATTGGAATTTCTGAAACTTCATTTGAAAAGCTGTAATTCTCAGATAAAAAAGCATCAACAGTTATCCCGCCAATGCTTTTAGTTGGAACGTTATAAATCAATGTCGCTTGTGCCATTAGAAACTCCTTGCTTCAGGGCTTGGAACCATTGCACGTGAACCGTTCAACATATCCGCCCAGCTTGCGTCAATTTGTGCTTGAACTTGACGGCTGATTGCTTGTGCCTGCTCTGCTGTTGTTCCCTGCGGAACATTTACAGTTATATTTGATTTAGAATTTATTGTAGCTGGATTGCTGTTGTTATTTATTGTTGAAGCATAACTATTTGAAACTCCAGCTGTTGATTCCATTGCTTTATCTACAGCTGAAACATTTCTGTTTTCTGTAACATTTACATCGCTATCTCCAAAACCAAAGAAATCTTTAATTCCACCCCATATATTTTTAATTTTATCTACAAATCCTGTGAACACACCAAAAATATTTTTCCACAAGTTTTGGAAGAATCCTGTGAGTGAACTCCAAGCTTCTTTTAATGCTTCAATTGGATTAGTAAACAGCAAGCCAAGCCAATTTATAAATCCAGTAAATACATTTTTTATAGTTTCCCACAATGCAATATAGAATTCTATAATGCCATTCCAAATTGCCTTTATAACTTCAATTACACTATCCCATATTCCGCTAACCCAATCTACAAATCCTGTAAATATTCCTTTGATAGTTTCCCATAATGTACTATAGAATTCTACAATACCGTTCCACAATCCAACAATCCAATCTACAACAGCAAGGAAGATTGATTTTACACTGTCCCAAAGGCTAACAAAAAATTCTTTAATCCTGCTCCAGATTGCTTTTATGTTTTCAACAACTTTCTGGAATAACTGCTTGCACCAGTTTCCAAACTTTTGGAAATATGCTTTTATTGTGTCCCAATGTTTAACTATTGCAACAATGCCAGCAATTAAAAGAGCTATAGCCGCAATTACTGCCATTATAATTAACAGAATTGGGTTGACTGCACATATTATATTGAATGCTATCATTATCGCCTTTGCAATCGCCATAATCACCGTAAATGCTTTTACAGCTCCAACAACTGCAAGAATAACGCCTACAAGCCCAGCAATAGTAGCGACAACAACTTTTATTGGTGTTGCTAAATTATCCCACCATTTCTTAATTTCTTTCAAGTGAGTTATAATTAAAACAAGTGCAACAACAATCGCACCTATAATTAGAGCTGTTGGATTTGATTTCATTAAGATAAACAAGTTCTTCAACATATCCGTAATGTTCATTATTTTCTGAACAAGACGAATTGTTCCAAGAGCTGTTTTAATTCCTAAAATAACAGCAACAGCAATTTTTCCGAATTCAATAATTGTCTTTTTATGTTTAGCTATAATTTCAAAAAGTTTTGACACCCATCCCGCAACTTTATCAATAGCTGGCACAATAACCATAAAGGCGTCAAGCATTGTTTTTCCAAGAACTTTTAATATGGAAATAATGCTTCCAAACAGTTTTCGCAAGCCTTCAAATCCTTTTGTCTTTAATGCTACCTGCATAAAAGCAACATAAATATTAGCAAGGATTTTGGTAATTGCTCTAAATACTTTTGTTCCTGCTTCTATGATTGAATCCTGGTATGTTCGAATATCTTCCAATATTCTGTTCATAAAACTTTTTACATCGCTCAGAATATTTTGTCCAATGCCTTCTTTAATAGCGGACGTTACAGATTGGAACTGTTTAATCAAACCTGGAAGGGTTTGACTTTGCTTTTTAAGCATACCGTGATATTTTCCGCCTTCGTCCGTTATGTGCTTTAAGGCTGAAGCACATTGTTCATAGGTAACTCCAGCCTTTTCAATTTCAGCACGGCTCTTTCCTGTCATTTTGCTAACTTCGCCAACAACATCAAAACCTTGGCCTACAAACTGTTTCAAGTCCGTTGCATCAGCTTTTCCTTTTGCAAAAACTTGTCCCATATTTAATGACAGTGATTTGAATGCTTCGCCGTTTCCTTGTGCAATGTCTCCAAGTCGTGTCAATGTTTCGCTTGCTTGTTCAGCTTGCATTCCAAAAGTAACCATACCTTGGAGTCCGCCAATTGCACTTGCTGTTCCGTAAAAATCTGAAACTGGAGAATAGTCTAAATCGTGGATTATTTTGTTTGCTTTTTCTTGGTCACCAATCATTGTGCCAAGTGTTACTCTATATTGTTCTACTTCGCCTGTAGTGTCTAAGATACTTTTGCCTAATGCGGTGATGCCTGCTGTTGCAACAGCACCACCTATCAATTTCATTAGGCTACCAACACTTCCTAAACCAGCACCCAGGGCACCAACACCACCTTTGACTTTTGCAATGCTCTGTTCATATCGTTTAAGATTAGCGTCATTTACATCAAATCCAAGTCTAGTTATTAGTTCCCTGACTACCATATTTATTTCCTCGTGCTGTTTTCAAGTTCCTGCAAATCGAGGGCCTGCGTTGCTATGTCATTACTTTGAAACATATCCAAAACAGCGTTCGCCTGCATAACTTGTTCGTATGTCCATTCATACATAACCTCATTGAGTGAAGTATGTGTTTCTTTCCAAATTCTAAAGATTGGAAACAGCATTTCCATTTCTTCATTTAATGTTCCTGTATTTCCAATCTTTTTTAATCTATCATTTACTTGCTGTCGCCCTTTTCTAATATAGAAGTTATTGACATTTTCTTGCCAATAAGGGGTGTTATTTTTTCGAAAAAATCCGGATAGTTCACCTCAAGAACGAATGCAAGAACTGGGTAAATGCTAAACAGCTCGCCCTGAAAAACAACATTTAATGAAGTTTCAAAGTCCTGAGCAAAGGCCACAGCGTGTTTTCCGCCTTCTTCATCAACCCAATTTACTATTACATTTTGCAACAGTCTTTTGATTAAAGCAATGAAAGAATTTTCGTCCAATGCTTCTGTCAGCTTTTCAATAACTTTAGAAATGCTGTTGCTGTTGATTTCGCTGTCCAAACCATTTACATTTCCAGCAAGCTCACCCAAAGCGGGGCCAACAAGTTTTACCAAGTAAGCCTTTAAGCGTAAACCTTCAATCGCCATAAACGGTGTTACCTGATAACTTTTACCTTTAATTTCCTTTGTCTTTGTCTGTACCATTTTAATTACCATCCTTAATTAAAAAGTTAGCAACAGCATATATTTCAATGCTGTTGCCGTTTAGTTTTTTTAGCCTAAAAGGTTTCCACCGTAGTTTCCACCAGTTTCCTGTCCAGTGTGCAAAGTCCACTGGCGGTCTGTCACTTCTTTTGCAAATCCATAAGAAGGGTCTGTCTGTATCCAAGCCTGAGGCCAGAAATGAAGTGTTGTTCCGTTCAAGTCAGTAATGGAAAGCGGAAGCATTCCCATTCCTGTCAACTTGTCTGCGTTCATACAAGTTGAAAGATAATCATTACTTGCGGAACTCTGCTGAAGTGTGAGCTGGACTGTATGTGTGTTATCATTGCTCTGTGAGCGTGTAACTTCACCGTCAGCACCAACTTTTTTGCTCCACATTTCAGCATTCGGGTCAATCTGTACGAATGTACCGTCTGCGAAGCCTGTAATAGGTACACCCCCAAAAGTAATTATTACTTTTTTAGGGTCATATGTATTTACAAATCCCTGCATTTATCTTTCCTCCTTATAAAGTAATTGTTCCGTCAATTCTTGTTGAGTGAATAGCACCAGCAAGAACGCCAGTAAACTTAACATCTGGAAGGAATCTGTTTCCTTTGTCAGTGTTGCTAACATCTGCAACAGCAGGATATTCAACTTCGTAAGAAGCAAGAATATCGTATTTAACAGCTTCATCCAGTGCCTGTTTCAAAGGTGCTACAATCATCTGAACACCTGCGTCGGTATACGGAACTTTGTCATTGTTAGCAAGCACTCCAAACACAAGGTTCTGAATTCTTGCTTTCAACCAGTCACAGCCGTGAATAACATCAATGTATTCTCCACCTGTTTTTCCGTCCTGGGTAATTGAAATACCGCTTGCTGAAAGATATGTGTTTACATTCTTATTACGGCATTTTGTAACCTGAGCTCCGCTCAAGTCGTAAACTCCAAGCGACTGCAATGTCTTAAGAGCCCAAGTTGCTGAACCAGGCTGTTTAACAAGCATTTTTCCAAACCAGCAAGCTTCTGGAATTGGGTCGTTAGGGTTCAGTTCGTATGTTGTTACTGAGTAAACATACTTCTGACCTTCTACGAGTGTTGGAGTAACTCCTTCTGGAATTGTTGCTGGAGTTGTAAGTTCAGGGTTTGTGTAGAATGTTGTACCGTTTGAACTGTAAACAGTGTGTTCAGTAACAACAGTATCATCACAGTCCGGGTGATACATAACAGCAACGCGGTCAATTCCTTGTGCTTTAATCCAAGCACCAATATCACCGCTTTCTTCGTTGATAACAGTTTTGTCGCCTGTTGCAAGGATACCAAGTTTTTCATTACTCTGAATCCAAGTTGCTACCAACTGCTGGTCTAACATTCTTCGTGTTGAAACTGAAACAGCATACCAATCGTGATTTTCTGCGAAAATTGCGTTTAATGCGTCTGTCCAGCTTTCCGAAGCCTTTTTCCAACCGACATAAATTGTCTTAATGTGCGGTGATTGTGAATACTGAGCCTGAGCTGAGCGGTACACATATCCTGTGGTAGGGAATCCTGCATCTGCAAGCTCGGAAAGACTACCATAGGAATGTACACGATGATTTTCATTGAATGTGTCAGTAATTCCTGAAGCATCAAAAGCATCTACAACAAGGTGTTCTGCGAATGACGCCATTGTGGGAGTTGATGTTTGTCTTGTAATAACTACTTCGACAATCTTATCAATCTGGTCCATTTTATTCCTCCTAAAATTCTATATTTACTGGGCTTGTTTTGCTTTCCATATCCGGCTTTTCAAATCCATCGCTGGAAATGCTAACTCCACCAATATATTCATTTTCAACTTGTGTAATTCTGTTATATGTTACAACAAAATCACAAAAATAAAAAGTTTCTTCGTCCTCGGAAAGATTACTGCTTCCTTCCGTTACTGTATCCATATTTTTAATTGTTACATTCTTTTTCGCAAGCACATTCACATATTTATCAAACTGCAAATAATCTCTTATTGTGTTTAGAAGTTCTTCAGTGCTTTCACCAAATCCTCGTAATGTGCAAATCCTTTCTACTGGCTGAACTGTTGTTTCAATATATTTTTTATCTTCGTCTTCTTCTACAGAATCCATTCTAGGCTTAAAATATGGAATTGTGCCTAATGCTGTAATGCTACCATATCCAATACTTAAAAATGGAGGAACGGGTCTAACACCGTTTTCTCCTTCAAAAATAAGAGGAACTTTGTCTTTGTTTATATCTTTCAAAATACCAAAAAAGAAGTCATACAGTATTTCGTCTATTTGTTCTTTTTCCGACATTTACTTCTCTCCTTCCTTTTTGCGAACACAAATCAATTCCCAATGAGGCAAAACAGCATTATTCCATTTTGACGCTGTTGTTACTTCATACAGCTTATTTTCCCATTTAATGCAATCACCAGCAACTTGTGTTTCTGGGTCTGCACTTGTAAATTCTATATCAATTGGAGCATAACAAATATAGGTATCTTTGTTTCGTTTTCCTTCAGGAAGCAATTCCATAACTTTTCCGCTTGCAGGTTGCCAAGTACCATTAAAACTTGTTTCGCTTGCTGTCCCTGCAACCCATTTTCCTTTCACATAACTTCCAGCTGTACCGGTAGAAACTTTTATTAAACTAACTGTCTTAAATAAACTCATCTTTCTACCTCATAATTCACAGCGTTTCTCATTGCACCACTATCAATTAAAGGCTTTGAACTACCCTTCTTTCTAATAGTGCTTGGTGCGTTTGGAACAAAATCTCCACGCTTAATATAACTTTGAATTCCGCTCTTTGCAAAAACACCCAGTCTTTTCAACGCTTCGTCCGCTGTTATATTTCCACTGGCTACTTCGCCATACAGTCTTTGTATTGTGCTTGCAATTTGTTTTTGGTTGTTTGCTACCCAGCCTTTGATAAAAGGACGCGGAGGAATTTTCCACTTTCCTTTTTTTCCAGCAACTCCATTTTCGTTCCAAGTTGCATACTGAGCTATTGAAACTCCATCAACGCTTCCTGAACCTTCCAATATGCCAGCTTTTACAATAGCACCCTCAAACTTCTTTATTTCTTTGAGGATTTTGTTTAAGCCTAAATCTCTATCATTAACGCTTGCTGACATACTGCAATTCCTTCCTAATCTATAATGATAACTTCTTTCCTTTTCTTGGAAGAAGTTTTCTTATTTTCAACTTCTACAACATCTTCTATTTTAAGCAAGCCATTGGAAAAAAGTTCATTTGCATAACTATCTTTCAACAGCTTGTCTTTATCTTCTACGCTAATTTCAGAAATTCCGTTTTTAATAAGAATTCCTGCTATAAACTGTTCCTGTACTTTCAATTCTACTTTGCACATATTAGCAACCTCCGCAAACAACGCCAAAAGGACTTCTGTTTACATCCATTCGAAGTCCAGTTTTCATTAAATCCAACAGCATTCGTCCGTATTTTGTAGCTTTTAATTCGCTGTCTTTTCCATTTTGATTTACTGCAAAATTAAGGCTCAAACCGCCTTCGCTCATTCCGCTAACTGCTCCGGAACTTAATCCAGCAACACCACCTTCAATTCCGCTCTGCCCACCGCAAACAGTAAACAAGTGGCAAGCCTTGTAGGCAACTGCATAATTATATTTATTGCCGAAAAAACACCTATCCAAACTCTCCTCAGCCATTTGAACATAGCTGGATAGGGATGGACTATCTGCTAAAGGTTTACAAATAGTCTGAATTATTTGAATAGGTGTCATTTTCAACTCCTTAATTTGCTGAAGTAATAGCTTCAGCAAGCTGTTTCTTATTCATTGCGTCAGCACCTGCAATTCCAAGTTCCTTTGCTTTTGCAATAAGGTCTGTTTTGTTCATTGCGTTGTAATCAATGCTGTCGTCTACATCGCTTGTTTCAGCGTCTTCTTCGCTGTCATCATCTTCCAGTTTGTTGTCCAAATCTTCTTCGTCTTCAGCTGTTTCTTCGTTTTCGTCCAGCTCGTCTAAAGACATTGGAGAAGCGTTTGGTGCATCTGGAATTTCATCTTCCGGAATAGGAAGCCCAAGTTTTTCAAGTTTCTTTGTAATGTGCAAACGGACTTCTTCTCGTGTTTCTTCCTTATACCATTTTACAAGTGTTTCCGGATTCATACATTCACCGATATATGTTACTGCAATATTTACTGGCATCTGAACAAGGTCTTTTGCCTTGCGTCCGCCCGGTTTACCGCGTCCATCTGAAACTTTCTGGGCAAGGATTTTAATCTCACCTCTTTCAAGTTCGTCTGCAATGTTTGGACGCATACCTTTCCATTCTTCTTCTGTTACTTCGTTTACACCTGGAAGCAACTGAACAAGAGTTTTTGTAAATGAAACTCCTTCAACTGGAGTAAGTGCAACTATCTTCAAGTGGTCTGTTTTTGGAATAAATCTTAACAGCATAATTTTCCATCCTTTATGTGTTTAAAATAAGCCCTTCTAATACAAGAAGGGCTGTTGTTTGTTACTGCAAATTAAATACCATCAGCGAATGCAAAAGCAAGCGGATAGTAAATAATTGTTCCAGCACATTCTGAGTGACAAGGAATTGTGAATTCCATTCCTTCCTGCTGAGCGTCAAACTGCTCAAAAGGCTGAGGAATTTCAAGTGTGATGTGGTCTTCATCAAACTTTCCAACCATTGCACGGTCAGTTCCAGAAGCTCCAGCACCCTTCAATTCTGTAAGCCATTCAATACGCTTAATATGAGGATTGTTGTCCAGGATATAGCGAATCAATGTCTTGTCAGTATTTGGAAGGCGTCTGTTTGCCAAATCGTTGTACTGTGACAAAGGAAGGAGCAAGGTGTCAGGAATTTCGCGTCCTGATGTTGGAACCATTACAGCGTCAACCATTGCGTTGATGTCACGCAAAATCTTGTCAACGTCTTTAGAAGCCCAAGTTTTAGAGCTTCCTGTTCCATCAGCCTGCAAAGTAACTTCAGAAATTCCAGCATAGTCAATAAGACCATTTGTGCCGTTTATTGGGTCGCTCTTCAGTGCCATCTTATTCATCATCTCGTCGTGTGCTCGGCGGGCTGTTGTTGCACGGCGTGTATCAAGGTTCTTTCCTGCTCTCTGTGAAGCACGGATTTCAGGGATTGAGTAACCGTAAGAGTCACCAATACCTTTTACCTTTACGCTTGCCTCTTCGCCAAATACATCTACACGAGGGAAATCCTTTGCATAATCAGCGATGATTTTTGCAAAGCCAACACCGCGATATCTGCGGTAAACAATTTCATTTGCACCACTTCCAGCTTCAGTTGAAATTGGAATAAGTGAAAGACCTTTAAGTTCTGCAAGTTTTGCGTCATAAGTTTTTGACTTAATTGAAACCAGCTCTCTGTCAAAGAAAGCACTTTCTTTATCGTCAAGACGCATTGGATTTGTTCCAGGCATTTCTATTTCCTCCTACCTTATTTTACGATATCAACAAGTGCCAAACTGCTTTCAGCACCTGATTTGAATGTTCCGACTTTTGTATTACCGCTTGAAGAAGTTGTAAACTCTCCGGCTTTTGTAACATAAGCATCAGCACCAACAGCAGGAGAAACACCTGTGGCAAGTTTAGCCCAGATATAACCTGCTTCCATAACATTCACTGCTTCTTTTGCAATGTAGCAACTGCGTGAATCTTTGAAAGAGTTCTGATGGAATACAGAAACTCCAGCGTAAACAGCATCTGAAGAAGCTGAAACTTTGCTTGATGTAACATCTGAACCATCATAGTTGAGTGTTACTTCAAGTTCGCTGTCGTCATCACTTACAAGGAACAACTTGTTAGCGTCTGCACCTGTTCCAACAGTAACAGAAACATTTGTAACATCGCTTTCAATGTCTGCAACAATTCCAGCAACATCAGTTGCGATTGTGCCTGTTGTAGTTGCTTCAATCTTTACGCCATTGATAACAAGTACAATGTCCTTGCTTGCTGTTGTATAAGCAGAAAGGTCAACTGTTGCCTTGTTTGCGTGTTTACCGTTCAAAAGAGCTGTTTTGTCCCCATTAAGAAAAACGCCCTTACCAAAATCAATTTCTTCCTTTGCAGGTGCAGAAACGATTGTCTTTGGATTCATACCGTACAGAAGACCAGCAAGTGCCTTCTGTTCACTCAGCATTCCGTAAAGTTCCATTTAATTTTCCTCCTGTTCGTGTCTGCTGTCTTTTTTCATCTTGTCAATCATACGCTGTCTTGCGTCATCTACGCTGTCTGCGTGATTGTTAGGTGCGTCGGCAAGCACCTGGCGAGAATTTGAATCTGCTCTTTCAGCAAGCATTTCAACTGTCGCGTCATAGCGGGCGTCAATGTAAGCACTGTCTTTTCCGTCCAAGTTTGCTTTTGGGAAAACTTTTGCAATAACAGCCTTTTTAATGTCTGTATCGCTTTCGTCACCTTTAAGTTCAACTCCTGATTTTTCAGCATTTTTAAGAAGTTCCATCTTAACTTTTACAGCTTCGTCCAGTTTTGACTGGTCCATTTTTTCTGCTTTCAAAGCCGTTACTTCTTCTTCATTCTTGTCTGCTCTTTCTTTCTGTGTATCGCGTTCAGCGGTCATAACAGAAAGTTCCTTTGCAGAATCTTCCTTGAATTTGGAAAGTTCCGCAACAGCGTCATCGGCTCGTTTCTTTTCAGTGTTGAGTGCTTTAATAACGCTCTCTTCTGCTTCGTAGTCGATGCCGTCCAAGTTGATTTTCTTCAACATTTTGGTACCTCCATCTTTTGTTACCAATTTATCCTCAAGGACAGCATCCGCACTGTCCACTCTGAGTTCTATTTTTGCATTGTCGCCAGCTCTGCCAGCGTCAACTATTGCACAATGATTATATTTGATGTTTCGCTGTACATAATCATATTCAACGCCACACCAAGTTGAGCCAGGCTCCGCCATTTCAATATCGCAAGTGTAACCCATTGAAAGTCCCTGCTTGCCATTTATAACAGCGTCAATCGCGTCTTTCTTTGTAATAATCATATCTACAGCTACATTCAAGCCATCTGTAAGTTTTTCCCAGTCTGTAGATTTTCCATTCCAGTCATATTCCTGATTGGTACTGCTTGGATTATCTCCAAGACTTCCAACCTGAAGCATATCTGCATTTTCCGGAGTAACTAATTCTGTAGGGTGATTTAATGTTACGGGTTTAAGTTTAAGGCTTTCAAGTGTTGCTGGACTAAATACTTCTTCAGGCAAGCGAAGTTCACGTTGTAATGTTCCATCAGCTCTTTTGTACGTAAAAACACCACAGCAGGTAACTATGGCTCTTCCTTTAAGAAATCCTTCCGTTGTTCTTTCAAACGGAGTTGTCATCCATTCACTGTGGTCAATGTTATCAAAGCGTCTTATTTCTTTTGTAATTTCAGGCATCTTGCAACTCCTTTATATAAATAAAAAAGCCCTAACTAATATTTCTAGTTAGGGCTTCTGTTTTCAGTCAGCACTTGCAAAAAATAAATCCATTTTTATTTTTCGTAACGCTTTTCTTTTGCTGTTGCATTACTTGCTGTAGGTTCATTTTGAAGTCTGATTTGCTGTTCTACAACAATGTCAACAAACTTCAGCGTCTTGTTCAACTTTATTGTAACTGAACCGTAATCAATACTTTCACAAGCCTTCTTAATTTCGTTCATCTGTTGTTCGTTTAGTTTCATACTTAATTTATAATGCAGAAAATAAAAATTGTAAAGTGTTATCTTATTTTTCTACATTATTATTCTAATTGTAACACATAATATTATTATTTTCACGTATTTTCACCCATTTCAAACAATAATTCAGGAATATATGCAAGTGCAACGCAACGGCATTGAATATCCTGTCCCGGGTGCATTCTCACAGCTGTTGCAGGTCTATCAACCCAAGTTTTGCCATTATCTTTTGAATAAACTGTTGCGTCATCCCATCTGCACAGAAGTCCATCCATCGGTCTATGGGAAGGTCTTACACGTTCATCTCCGCTTGTGTCCCACACATACATTTCCAATCCTACTTCTTCCATTTGTGCTTGTGAAACTTGTCCTTGCAATTTGCCTATTTGGTCTCTTGCTAACAAACGGCATTTCTTATCACTCAAACCACTGCTTGCTTTTTTAATTTCTTCTTGTAGCTGTTTAACGCTCCAGCCATTAACAACGCCCTGCTCGCATAAATTGTTTATTTGTGTAACATAGTTTCGAGCATTGGAAACAATTAAATTATAATTATTACCTGCCCAAGTTGCTTTCGTATTAGGCCACCAGCTTGCATTTGTTTGGAAAGAAACTCCAATTCCATTTTGAAGCTGTTTTTGAAACTGCTTGTCTTCGTGTTCTTTTAATTGTTCAGCTGTTTGATTCAAGCCCATTAAAATTACATTGTTTTGTCCATCTTTCATTTCAGCAACAGTTGGCATATAAATAGACAGCCAGCCTTCCAAACTTGTAATCATTCGTCTAAAAGTTCCGCCTGGCATTGCGTCACACTTAAATTCCACGCTGTCACCTTTTAACATAGCAACTTGATTCTTTTCCAAGAACTCAGCAATAAAATCTACAAGCGGTTTGAAATAGCTTGTAAGTTTAGTTTTATATTTTGCTTCAATAGCTCTTGGATAGCTTTTTCTATAATGCGTTTTTGTGAGCCTGCGTTTCTTTGTCTTGTTTTGCTTATACAGTATTTTTAATAACTGCATGGCTGTTTGGTCTTTTTCTACTGACATTTATTCTCTACTCTTGCCTTAAATGCTGTCCACTTTGCTTCATCTTCTACAAAGAATTTTGGACAAAGTTTTCCAGTAATGTCAAAGTGTCTATACAAGTTTTGAATACATAAATCGTGTTCTGCAAGCAACTGAGCCACAAGGTTTGCTGTTGTTTCCAGCGTTTCCTCCGTAAATCCTTCTTTCGTATGACACATTTCAATTCCAATTGTTGTATAGTTAGGATAATTTCCAAGTCTGTCAGTTATTCCTGGCTTATATTCCCTTGCTCCGCAATGATAAGCAACTTCAGTATCAGGAATACAGTGTATGCCGTTTCCATCTGTTCCAATTACATAATGAGCGGAAGCATAAGTTTCATTCGTTCCATTTTTAAGCTGTTCAAAGTATGCAACAGTCTGTTCCGGCTTTTGATTTGGAACTCCAACATAATGAACAACAATTCCAAGTATTTTAGAAAGTGCTTTTCCAGGCCTAGAATACTTGTTCTTTGTAAGCAATTTTTCAGTTATCATTCTTCATTCTCCTTCCGCTTGCTTGTTTCCATTGTTTATGTGTCGTTTGTTAAGCGTTTCCAGGCTTGTGAAAGCGACTGGAACAGCGACAAGAGTCGTTGCAATAGCAACATAAGAATTATCCTTAAATATTATTCCTAAAACACAAATTACAGTTATCATCACCATCGCCCAAACTGTAATAATCCATCTTCTGCTTTTCCATTTGTTGTAGGTTGATTTTTTCTCTGTCATAAGTTACTCCTGTTTTGCAATAGAAACAGCTTTTGTGTAAATAGCGTAATAAATATCTTCCAGCTCCTTCAAATCAATGTTATCCACTATTTCAAGTATGTTGTGGTCTGGAAGAACTGTTTCATTGTATTCGCTCAAAAAGTTTAATATCCTGTTTTGATATCCTTGCGTTTTGTTAGAAGTATATTCTCTTAATTCTTCAGGCGTCTTATCTACAATGTGATTTGCGACAAGGTCTAACATAAGCTGTTTTTCCAGTGCTCGCCTTATCAAATTACAAAACAGCTTCACAATTATTTTTTCATCATGTGTAAGGTTTGGATATGTTTTTTCAAATCCGCTGTAAATATTCCTTTCTATCTTTCCAGTGTAATTTTCATATTCACGTATTTGAGCGTGTATTTTTAAGCGAACTGAATTATCCTGATTTTGTTTAATAATTTTCTTCTCCGTTTCAATGCTCAGTTTACCACACTTTATTGACACTTGCTTATGCACCAAATACACGATAAGAATAATTATTGCTAAAACCAAAACCAATACAGCCCACCAAGGCATATTGCTTAAAACTGCTTCCATTTATTTGCTCCTCTTAATGTTTCAATTATACATTATTTTTTCTTATTTTGTTTAGCTGTTTTATTATTTTTATTTGGAATTTCAGGAACAGGGTTAGCTACTTCCTTTTCTTTTGTTTTGCTTGCTGGAGGATTATCTATTTCCTTTACAGCAGGTAAAACATCCAATTCATTAGTAATATCTTTTAGAGTATTACCAAATTCAAGAACTTCTACAACTTCTGGTTCCATAATTCCCATATCAATATATCCCTGGTATGTTTCCATTTTGATTTTTTCAGTATTTGCTTTCTTTTCTTCAAGTTCAGCTTGCTCTTTTTCAGTCATCTGCTCAAGTGCATTAAACTCAATTTCAGGCATTTCCCAACCCATCCATTCACTTACAATACCAACAAGTCTATTTAACACTGGCTTGAGTTCAAGTTGCTGTTTAGCTCGAACCATATCATAATATGCGTATGTATCACTATCGCCTGTACTGTTTAACCCAGCTGGAGAAACACCAAACAGCCTTGTCATTGGGTATCCCGTGCTTGCAGAAATAACGGTAAAGAACTGATACAGAACATCACTGACACCGCCTAAAGAAAGAGTGTCTCTAACATACTCATCATCGGCGTCCATTAAAACGCTATGGAAAACAGATTTCATTAAATCCATCGTTTGAATTCTGTTTTGCATAAGTTTTTCACCGTCAGGCTGGCTTAATATATCAGCTAAATCTTTGAACTTATATTTTCCAACTGTTATTTCCTGCATAAGGTTAGACAGACTTCCAAAACTTGCACCCAAATCACCAAGTCTGTCTTTTACACGCTGTAAAACTGGAAGTCCCCAATACCTATATTCACTTGGAATATTTCCCCGTCCAGTATTTGGAATTTCAATGCCGTGGAATTCAATTACTCTACTGTAATGAATCCTTGCTGTCTGGTAAGTATCGCCTACACGGAAAGTGATTGGATAATACTCAACTTCGCCAAAGCGAGGTTTATTTGGGTCTGTTTGAAATTCCATTGTGCCAAACTGTATGTTAGGTCTTGCAATTACACGCAAGTTTTCAAAGCTTCTTATTTTCCTAACAATTAAAGGCTCGCTTAAATCCTGTCCATCATATGCACCAATAACAATAATTGAACCACCGTACAATCTAGCCCACTTAAAAGCCTGGGAAATCTTTGCGTGTATTTTTACACTATCAAGCACTTCGTCATATTTTACACTTAAATCTTCCATTTCTTCTTTTTCATTTTGGAAATTATACTTCCATCCTTGTTTCAGCATATCTTCTGGAAGCAAGTCTACAATTTTTGCACCAAGTCCATCATCACTGTAAATGCTTTCAAGTTCCAAGTCGTCAATAATTAAGCTGTTGACGTTTCTTGTTCCTTTTGACTTGTCAGCTTTTGTTCCTAAACCTGTAAACAAGTTAGCCCAGCCATCACTTCGTTTTACCTTTTTAGAAATGTTGATGTCGTCATTCATTTTGCGTTTCTCCTTTACCATTCATATAGTGCTCTGCTCTTTGCCTTGTTTGGCTTGCAAGCTTCACGAATTAAACTTGAACAAGAATCCGGACAGTCATCGTGGTCCTTTGTTCCTGGTCTATAGTCTAATATCATATTCAAATATTCATCATCTGTATTTGGACTCCAATATATCTTTTCCCAATACTCATATAAAAATGTGCTTATTTTTACATCTTTATTTTCACTTTCGTGATATATTTTTACATTTAAGCCTTTTTCGCGTAAAGACTGGGCAACATAACCTTTATCCGCATTTGTTTCAATGTATATGCAACGGCATTTATATCGCTTGTAATACGCAACGACTTTATCAGTCCAAGTCTTGATATGTCCAGGATAGCAAAATCCAACAGCTTGCAATTTCTTTGTATTTTCATAATCCTGCTTGTCCAGTGGTGCCATTATAGTCAACGCACAATAATCACTTCCGTCAAATCCTGCATCCAGCTGAGCAACAGCATTTTTTATCATATAGTCCCAACCCAATGCCATTTTAGGGTCTGTGAACAAACTTGTTTCGTCTTTTCTTAATTCAAGTTCATAGTTAGCACTAAATAAAAATGGTGTTGTAGTTTTACGCTTTTCTTCTATTGCTTTTTCGCCAAGGAAATTATAATCGCTTATTGGATACATTGCGATTGGACAAAATGCGTTTATATCATTCCAAGCGTCATCTTTATGCCACGGAGTTCCAATGAACATAATAGGCTTTCCTGGGTCTACGATATTTGTTGCAAGCTCTCTTACTATTTCTTTTGTATGTTCCCGTTCTGCTTTTGAAATCCTGTCTTTAAGCGTAATTATATCATCACACAAAATTCTATCAAAATGGTATCCAGTAAGCGAACTATCAATTCCGAATGCTGTAAGGCTAACCTCTGGAGTAATTGTGCTTTTGAAATTGTATCTTAATTTTCCTTCTTTTGCCATTGTTGCTTTTGGATAAAAACCGTGTGCAAACTTAAATATTTCTTGTATTACTGGTATTTGCATTGCTTGTTGAACGCTGGAAACAATGGTAGAAGCGTCCGTCATACTTTTTCTTATCAGTGCAATACGCTCATTAGGATTTATTAAAAAGTTTCTAACACAACCAACAACGTCAATACTCGTGCTTTTATATCCACCACGAAATGCCATAAGTGCTCTTGGCTCTCCGTTTTGGCTGTCCCATATATATTTTATCCATTCACTATGCAACGCATTTAATTTTTCTTTTCCCATCAACCAGCCTAAATAATGTGGCTGGTCTATAAGCAATTTGAGGAATTCTTCGTTTATTTCAAAATTGTTTATATCGAAATCAATATCCATTGCAACGAACAATATAAAACATAATCTAAAAATAATAAAGCACAAAAAA
>LAHS01000689.1_pt1 | contig 37122 bp, 45 predicted proteins | sample 329651 | NCBI WGS metagenome assembly LAHS01 (sample SAMN03275699, study PRJNA271635) | activated sludge metagenome | isolation source: sample C-1 Sludge from hydrolytic chamber (first chamber) of Anaerobic...
ACCATTTTGTTTATCAATAGGAGAAAATACATTTAATGACGAAGGTATAGAGCTTAATCTTGCAAATGATGAACATTCAATACAAGGAAGTATCGGGTTCTTTGAATTTACTAATATTAACAGAAGCATTTTTTCACCGGATGCAATGGGGTATTTTTCGTACCTGCCATTTATGGAATGCTACCATGATATTATAAGCATGAGTCATAAGATTAAAGGTGCCTTGACGGTAGATAACGAAGTTTTTGACTTAAATAACGGCAGAGGGTATATAGAGAAAGATTGGGGAACATCATTTCCAAAAGAATACATATGGCTTCAATCAAACCATTTCGGCGATACGGATGCAAGCATAATGTTCTCACTTGCTCACATACCGTTTTTAGGCTCTTCCTTTCAAGGATTTATCTGCAACCTCACTTTTAATGGACATGAGTACAGGTTTGCAACTTATAATTGCAGCAGGGTGGCAAAGGTTATTTATTCAGGTGACTTATTAGAGCTTAATATAGTTAAGGGAGATTATGAGTTAATAATTAAAGCGGAGATCTGCCAATACTCAGGGGGACTAAAGGCACCAATTAACGGAGCTATGGATAATATTATCAAAGAAGGGCTAACCGGGTCGGCTGATATTAGATTATTAAAAAATTCAAGGGCTTTATTTGAAGGAAACGGTAACCCATGCGCTATTGAAGTAATGACTGAAAAAAGATTATGATGCAATATAGATTGTATAAATGTAAATGAGTCTTTAGAATTATGAATTTGAAGGAAATACAATTGTATAAAATCTTCGAATACATACAACATATTTGGCAACAATAACCCCGGAGGTGTTTTTATGATATCACGTAAATCAGTTATTACTTTCGGTATGGTTGCTATTCCAATTGCTATGTATACAGCTACACAGGACAATGACATTCACTTTAACCAGCTGCATAAGGACGACAACAGCCGAATCAGATACAAGAAAACCTGCGGCCATTGCGGCAAAGAAATCGGCACTAAAGATATTGTAAAAGGATACGAATATGATAAGGACAAGTATGTAGTTATCACAGATGAAGAAATTGAAAAAATAAAGACTGAAAAAGATAAATCTATTCAAATTCTTCATTTTGCAGAGTTAAATCAGATTTCTCCCGTTTATTATGAAAAAACCTATCAGGCAGCTCCCGAGGCAGGCGGTGAAAAAGCCTTTGAACTATTGCGTTCAGCTTTAATGGCAGAGCAAAAGATTGCCATAGGCAAGACCGTAATGGGTACAAAGGACACATTGATGGCGATAATTCCCAGAGAAGATGGCATACTTATTTCCACCATGTTTTTTGCAGATGAAATCAAAGAGCTTCAAAAACCGTATACTAAGCCCCAAGTATCCGAACAGGAGATGAATATGGCAAAACTGCTGATTAATTCAATGGACACTCCCTTTGATCCTTCGAAGTACAAGGATGAATATCAAGCGAAACTTCACGAGCTTATTGAAGCAAAAATTGCAGGAAAAGAAGTTGTGGCTACTGAAGCTGAAAGTGCGGGCAAGGTAATAGACCTTATGGAGGCTCTTAAGGTTAGCGTAGAAAAGGCTAAGAAGGATAAGGAATCGGCTTGATTTTATGACTGTACAATTAAACGAATACAACGAAAAAAGGAATTTTGAAAAAACATCGGAACCGGAAGGAAAGACAAAAAATTCCGAAGAAAGACTGAGGTTTGTTGTCCAGCACCATTTAGCCCGCAGAGAGCATTACGATTTGCGCTTGGAATGGAATGGTGTTCTTTTGAGCTGGGCTGTTCCAAAGGGTCCTTCTTATGATACTCATGACAAAAGGCTGGCGGTGCAGGTTGAGGATCACCCATTGGAATACAGAAATTTTGAAGGAAATATTCCTAAGGGCGAATATGGCGGCGGAGTGGTTATGCTTTGGGATGAAGGATATTGGGAGCCGTATGTCAATGTGGAAGAAGGGCTCAGAAAAGGTATGCTTAAATTTATTCTGAAGGGAAGACGCTTAAGGGGAAAGTGGGCTTTGATACGGTTAAAAGGAAATAAGGAGGAAACTAAGGATAACTGGCTTTTGCTGAAGGAAAAAGATGAGTATGTCAAGGATGAAGACGGTATATCAGGTTTTGCAGCCAGCATCAGGACCGGACGAACCATGTCTGAAATTGAAGTTGGTCAAGATGAAAAATTCGCTAAGAATCCATTCTGCATCGCTGATGTTCAGCTTGCAAAATTAGTCAAAACGATTCCCGAAGGTGAGTGGCTGTATGAACTTAAATACGACGGCTACAGAATATTAGCTTTTGTGGAAGGCAGACGTGCACGGCTGATAACACGAAACGGAAATGATTTAACAAATCGTTTCTATGAAATAGCCTCTGCACTTATAGACTGGGCAGAAGAAAGAGCTTTTATTTTGGACGGCGAAATAGTTATCACCGACGAATCAGGCAAGACGGATTTTCAGGCTCTTCAAAACTATTTGAATAATCAAAAATCCCAAAATCTGACCTATATAGTTTTTGACCTTCTTGCCATGGATGGGGCGGATATCCGTGGGAAATCTTTAATTTACAGAAAGGAAAAACTTGAAGCTTTAATGAAGGATGCACCTAACTGCTTATATTACAGCCGATATGTGAGAGGACACGGAAAGGAGAGCTTTGCCGCAGCCTGTGAATCAGGAATGGAAGGTATAATCGGCAAAAAAGCCGGTTCAATTTACAGCGGAACAAGAAATGATGACTGGATTAAACTTAAATGCGATAAAAGACAGGAATTTGTCATCGGAGGATATACCCTTTCCGATAAAAGAATCAGCGGTGTGAGCTCACTTCTGCTTGGTGTTTATGAGGGCGGGCAATTATTTTATGCAGGACGTGCAGGTACCGGAATAACTGAGAATAATATGAAAATTCTTGAGAAAAGGTTTGAAAATATAAAAAGGACGGAATCACCTTTTAAGCAGGCTCCTAAAACAAGGTCAAATGAAAAGATTACTTGGCTTGAACCTGAATTCGCGGCGGAAATTAAATTTGCCGAATGGACAAAAGATAATTTGTTAAGACAGGCAAGTTTTAAAGGAATACGAATAGATAAAAATCCAAAGGATATAAAAAGGGAAAAAGCAGAAGATACAGAGATTGTATCAACCGGTGAGACAGAGGAAAAGCCAATGAGAAATGCAAAAAGTCTTATTATTGAAGGAATTACAATTTCTAACCCTGACAAAATAATATTTAAGTCCCCTGAAATTACAAAAGAAGATGTTATCCGGTATTATTCGAAGGTTTCAGGGCGTATGCTGCCCTATCTGAGACGCAGAGTTCTTACTATTGTTCGCTGCCCAAAGGGTGTGTCCCAAGCATGCTTTTATAAAAAGCATCCGGGTACCGGTACCAAAGGAATTGTCACAATATCTGTTCCCTCCGGCAGCAATGAAACAGAGGAATATTATTATATTGAAAATATAACCGGTCTTATATCCGAGGCACAGATGGGCACTTTGGAATTTCATATATGGGGAAGCAGTGCTGATAAGCTTGAAATACCGGATATAATGGTGTTTGATTTAGACCCGGATGAAGGAATGGATTTAAGCAGGGTGCGCCAAGGTGCAGCGGATATGAAGAGTATCCTTGATGAATTATCGCTTAACTCATATCTTAAGACCAGCGGCGGCAAAGGGTACCATGTTGTTGTTCCGTTAAAACCGTTTGCAGACTGGGAAAGGTTTCGTGATTTCGCCAAGAAGGTTGCGGAAGTAATGGAGCAAAAGTGGCCTGAACGCTACACAAGCAATGTGAGGAAGGCTAATCGCAAAGGCAAAATATTTATCGACTGGATACGAAACGCAAGAGGTGCTACAAGCATTGCTCCATACTCTTTAAGAGCTAAAGAAGGAGCCAAGGTATCAATGCCCATCTCCTGGGATGAGCTTTACACCGTTGCTCCTGACGGCATTGACATTAATAATGCCCTTTTAAGGATTGAAGGAAATGACCCTTGGGAAGATTTTTTCAGCAATGATCAGATGATTAAATAAATAGAGCCTACAGACTGACTGTAGGCTCCAAAACGGTTAATGTATTATTGTAAGTATTAAGATTCGTAACTGCTCCTATTGGAATAGCCATTTTGTAAAGACCATGCCCTGACGCTAAATTGGTCATAAGCGGCTTGCCCAAGGGAACGATCACTTCATTTATTATATCGTCATATGATTTGCCGTAATTTGCATAACATCCCGAGCATTCTCCCATAATAATTCCTATGCAATCATTAAATTTGCCGGCATGTATCAAGTGAGCAATCATTCTGTAAACACGGCTTGCCGCTTCGTGAGTTTCTTCAATAAATAAAATCCTGCCTGTAGTATCTACTTCAAAGGGAGTTCCCAATGTATCAACAAAGGACGAGAGGTTTCCTCCGACTATAGTGCCTGTCACATTTCCCGGAACTCTGCTTATTAATGGCATTTCGGGAGGATTTTCAAGCGGTCTGGGCGAAGTTAACGTTGATGTGGCTGTAAAGAACTGATTGAAGTTATATGCCGGGGTGGTAGGTCTGAAATCTATTAAAAGCAAACTATGAAAGGTAATTAAGTCTGCCAATGTGTACAGCACGTTCAATAAGATTGTTACATCGCTGTATCCCGTAATAATTTTCGGATTAAGCCTTATTATATTGTAATCAAGAAACGGAATAATGTCCGATACTCCCGTACCGCCTCTTGTAGGTATTATAGCTCTGACATCAGGATTCATAAACATATTCATCAAATCTGATGCACGTTCCATGGGAGATGCGGCAACAATACCGTCATCAGAATACACATGTTCCCCTACAACAACATTAAAACCCATAGATTGCAGGGTTTGTATTCTTGAGTCAATTGATTCGGCATCCCGCGGGCTGCCTAAGGTAACTATTCCTATGGTATCGCCGGCTCGCAAAATAGGTGGTCTGATAGCCATTTATTCCCTCCTAAAAATATACCTTTTTATTTAATTAGTATATGACGGAATATTATGTTGGTTAACAATTATCTTGCGCTGCCATTATTTGTTCAAAATGTTTCCAATACATATGAAATAAAATAAATAATATTACTCCTTTTAATATAGAAGACAAGCTGATTGCCCACCATATTCCCGATAATCCTAATACTGTTTTGCTTAGAATAAGTGCGGCAGGTATTCTTAATATATTTAATATAACTCCGTTTACCGTGGGGAAAAGTGTTTTTCCCAATCCGTTGAATGCTCCGGTTGTACCTATTTCAATTGTCATAAAAAATTGTGACAAGCCTAAAATTTTCAAATAATTAATACCTTCTATAATAGCTATGGGGTCATCGGGGACAAATATTGAAAATAATATTTCAGCTCCAAATATTAGTATTAAGGTTGTTAATATACCGATTCCTCCTAATATTTGAATTCCCTGTGAATATATTTCCTTTATTCTTTTTACTCATTACAATTCTAGTTTCTATGGCAAGCATTACTAGAATTGTAGAAGATCAAAGAGGTCAAATTGGTACATTAAGATCTCTTGGTTATGGTAAGTTTAAAATTATGAGTAAATATATCTTGTATGCATTAATTTCATCTGGGATTGGGGCAATTGTTGGAATTGGCCTTGGCGTATACTTTATTCCAGCAATTGCTTATAATGCTTATGGAATTATTTATAATTTGCCTCCATTTTCTATTCAATATTACGTTGGAATTACTTCTATAATTACTTTAACAATGATTATATCCGTCGTGTTAGTTACAATAGGATCGGTGATGCAAACCTTAAATGAAAAGCCAATTGAATTGCTTAAAGTAAAAACACAAAAGCCAGGTAAAAAGATTTTTTTTGAAAGAATAACATTTATTTGGAAACGATTAAAGTTTAAATATAAGTCCACATTAAGAAATATACTTCGCCATAAAAATAATCTCATATTAACAATACTTGGAATTAGTGGAAGTACAGCATTATTATTAGCTGGTTTTGGAGTAAAAGATTCAGTTGATTTGGCTGGTAAATATCAATTTGATGAAATGATGCAATATAACTTAGAACTAAATACCAATCCGACTAACGAATCGTTTCAAGAAATTAAAGGATATTACTCTATTTATATCATGTCTAGTAATGCACAATATCTAAATAAAGATTATATTAGTATAATTGTCCCTAAAGATACAAATATGATAAATGATTTTATTACATTTAGAGAAGATAAAAACCAAGAGTTTAATATGAAAAATGACTCTGTAATAGTGACTAAACAATTTTCAATGAAACATAATTTAGAAGTTGGAGATATAATATATTTAAAAGTAAATGATAAAGAAATAGGCTTAAAAATAACCAATATTCAAGAATATTATTTCGGTAATAATATTTATATTTCTAAGGACCTTATTGAAGATTTAATTGATATAAAGTATAATAAAATTTATGTGAAAATTGATACTTATAATACGAACTTAAAAACAGAACTAAAAGAACAACTTGATAAGAATGAAAACATACTAAAAGTAATGTTTCATGAAGACCTCAAATATACGTTTAAGAATACATCGAAAAGTATGAATAGTGTTATTATTGTGTTACTAGTTTCTGCTGGAGCACTTGCAATAATAGTTAATTATAATTTAACTCTTATTAATGTTCATACAAGAAAAAGAGAAATTGCTACTTTGAAGGTTTTAGGATACCAGGAAGTAGAGGTTTCAGGATATGTATTTAGGGAAACAGTTATTGTTTCAACAACTGCAATCTTAATAGGTCTATTAGTTGGTAAAGGACTCCATTACTTTATTATAAGCAGAATAGTTATTGACGGAATTTTATTATATAATGATATATATTGGCTAAGTTACTTATATACAACTTTTGCTTCATTTATTTTTCTAGTTATTGTCTATTTTATATCTTTTCCACAAACCAAAAAAGTAAATATGATTGATGCACTAAAGTCTTATGAATAATTAAACTTGTCGAACTGTCTTGTTATAAAAACCTTTTCTAATTATAATGAATATGATATAATGAATAATATGAAATATTTTCCAATAAAATATAATATCTATTCATATGTAAGAGAAAGGAATGTAAAATGAAAAGATTAACAATTATATTTGCTATAATATTTATATTTTTAATAGGATGTAATAAAAATGATTTAAATAACGATAAAAACGGACCAATTCAAAATTGGAAACTTAACACAGAGATTGAAATTAATTTTAATGATGAAGTTCTTTTTAGTTCAGTAGAATCATTAAATCAATACTATGAGTCGTATGATAATCTAAATGATTTAAATAAACTAAAAAAATATTATAATAATGAATTCTTTAAAACTAAAGACCTACTATTAATAGGCTTTAATACCTGCTCTAGTGAAATTGCCGCTGGAGAAATAAATATTAATCAAATTAAAGTTGATGAAAATGGTTATAGTTTATTTTATGATATGTCAAGTCCTGAGGAAAATACAGATGATACTATTACATTATCATATATCATTGAAATGAAAAAGGCCGATAATAATGATGAAAAGAAAGTTAATATTTTTATAATAAATAAATTAAGTAATGAAAGAGGAAGTGTTTATTATCCATTAGAGTCTCAGAAAGAATTACCTAGAAAATATTTTATTTCATTTGATGCAAATGGTGGGATATTACAAAATAGTTCAATATTTGTTTATGAAGATAAAGATTATATTTTACCTATCCCAACTAAAGAAGATTATTTATTTGCGGGCTGGTATGATGAATTAAATAATGAAGTAACTTCAGGTACCTGGAACAGATCCTCAGATATCTCTCTAATTGCTAAATGGGAAAAAGCTGAAGACTTTGTCTTTAGTTATATTATTCTTGGAAATGGTAATGAAAATAAATCAGGCTATTATATTATAAAGTATTTAGGTAATAGTACTGAACTAAATATACCTTTATATAATAATACTACTCCAATTATTTATATTGGTGCAGATGCATTTAAAGATAATAATTCATTAGAAAAAGTCAATATAACAAGTAATATTATCCAAATTGATGGTTATGGCTTTAATAATTGTCCTAAACTTAAAGAACTTATTATTGGAAAAAGCCTTATGAAGGTTGATAGTTATTCATTTTTTAAAATTTCTTTAGATAAGATTAGAATTAGTGAAGAAAATAATTATTATTATGGTGTTGATGCTCTTATTGAAAAAAGTACTGAAACTCTTATTATAGGAACTAATAACAGCAAAATAGATATTTATAATATTAGGACTATTGGTGAGAATTCTTTTAGTGATCTTGATGGATTAACTGAAATTAAGTTGCCTTCTTCAGTTGACTTAATCGGAAGTTTTGCTTTTTTTAACTGCATTAATTTAACTAGTATTATATTATCAAATAATATAACAAATATAAACGACTCTGCTTTTCGTAATTGTGAAAGTTTAGTTAATATAACTTTACCAGAAAGTTTAATTACCCTTGGTGATAATGTTTTTTATGGTTGCACAAGTTTAAAAGAAATCACTATCCCTTCAGGAGTTAAAAATATAGGGTTTTATAATTTCAAAGATTGTATTAGTCTAGAAAAAGTTACATTTTCTGAAGGAGTGTCTAGTACGGGAACATATACATTTCATAATTGTGTTTCCCTAAAAAGTCTAAATTTCCCAAGTACAATTAATGGAATTGGAACTAATATTATTGAAGGATGCAATAATATAGAATCATTAACAGTTGATGAAAATAATCCCAATATGTACTCTAAAAATAATTGTATTATTTCAGGCAAAACTTTATTATTAGGCTGTAATACAAGTGTGATTCCTTTAGATGAAGGGATTGTAGCCATTAGAGAATATGCATTTTATAAGTGTAATAAGTTAACTGAAGTAGTTATTCCTGATACAGTAATATTAATTAATAGAGGAGTCTTTACAGGCTGTATTAATTTAACTTCAGTAACATTAGGATCTAATTTAGAATATATAGGAGATAATGCTTTTAGTAACTGTGAGTCATTAATAGAAATTGATTTTCCTCAAAAACTTAAAAATATTGGTTGGATGGCCTTTTCTGGTTGCATTAGTTTAAGTGAAATTTATTTACCATCATCAATAGAAAGCATTCATAGAAATGTTTTCACAAGATGTGTAAATATATCAAAAGTTGAAGTTGACCCTAATAATGATGTTTATTATAGTGAAGCAAATTGCGTAATTGAAAAAGATACAAAAACATTAGTATATGGATGTAAAAACTCTATTATCCCTGAAGGGGTAGTAAAAATAAATGCTGAATCTTTTTCGGGTTGTAGTGGACTCGCATCTTTATATATTCCTAGTTCAGTTGTAATAATAAATCCTGAAGCATTTTGGAACTGCAATAATATAAATACTATTACTGTTCATGAAAATAATCCTGTTTTCTATAGTATTAATAATTGCTTGATTGACAGAATAAATAAAACATTAGTAATTAGTGCTACTTCAATTATACCTGATGATGGATCAGTAACTAAGATTGGACAATATGCCTTTTATTATTGGCGAGAACTCCAAACTATTACTATACCTGAAACTATTACAGATATTGGTAGAGGAGCTTTTTCTGGTTGTTTTAATTTAGAAACAGTCAATCTACCAAGTAATTTAATAAAAATCGATGAATTAGCATTTATGTACTGTAATAAATTAAAGAATATCACTCTTCCCGATACTCTAACATATATTGGAAATTATGCATTTTCAGGATGTGAAGAGATTGAAAGTATCTTTATACCTATAAGTGTTGAGTATATGGGACAAAATGCCTTTTCAGGAATGAAAAATACTACATTATATTGTGAAGCACCAGCTTCTCCTGAAGGCTGGTATAATAACTTTTATACTACAGGAGTTAATGTATTTTGGGGTAGTAAAAGATAATAAATTAAGCCATAGTATATGCTATGGCTTTTGATTTTTAAAACTGTATTTAATGAAAATGAATATGTTTTACTAACTTTTAGTTTATATAAATTCAATTAATATTTCATGTTTTTACAATTTTTACAATATTATAAATGTTAATATCTATATAGCATTAAAAAACAATTATTCATTTGTTTCCTTATTTAAATTTATATATATATAGTATAAAGACTTTAATAAAAAAACATTAGGTTATTATTCAATAAAATTAATTAATCTAAAATATAGGTCAATATAATTTTACCCATACATATATTGAATAATGAAAGGAGTGTATACTTTTATAATGAGTATACAAAAGAAAACTTATGGAAAAGAAAACTTTTGCTTATATGTCTATTTTACATATAATCTTTAAACCTCTTTTTTTTATTGGGTTTATTTTTATAATCCTGTTTGTTACAGCTTGTTCTACCGAGTATAATAATAATGATAAAATAGTTCCTCAATATGAAGTAAGATTTGTAAATTACGATGATACACTATTATTTACTACTAATGTGTATGAAAATAATAAAGCCATTTATTCGGGTGATATTCCAAGTAAACCAGATAATAATGTAGAGGAATATGAATTTATAGGTTGGGACACAAATTGTGATATTATTACTAAAGATTTAACAGTAAAAGCACTTTTTAAAACAATTATAAAAACAATCAATTTGGATAATATTGAAATTACAGTTGATAATTTAGCTATATATACTAATGAAACTATACAATTAGAATTACTATTATATCCTAATAATGCAACCGATCAAAGAATCGAATGGACCTCAAGTGATCCACTTATCGTTTCTGTTAATGAAGAAGGGTTAGTGAATGCATTAAATGTTGGTACTACAACAATAACTGCAACTGCTAAGGTTAATGGTGTACAAAGTTCTTGTGAAGTGACAGTGTCAAATCCACCAATTGATGTTACAGAGATCGTTATATCAGGACAAAGTAGTTTTGAATTAACAGCAAATGATTTTGCCTTTATTAGTTACACAATTTATCCAATAGATGCGACAGATAAAAAACTTACATTTGAGTCGAGTAATGATTCAGTTGTAACTATAAGTGAAAGTGGGTACATGAAGGCTGTGTACCCAGGTTATGCTACAATAACGATAAGGGCACATAATGGTGTATCAACTGAAGTTTTTGTTAATGTATACCCTAGAATAGAGAGTATCTATTTAGACTATGAATCTACAACTTTATCAAATGGTCAAAGCCTTTATCTTAATGCATCAATTAATCCTTATGACGTAAAGGACAGTAAATTAAATTGGTCATCAAGTAATCCATCTGTAGCAACTGTTGATAATTATGGGTATGTTGTGGCTAAGTCAAGTGGCACTACTACAATTAAAGTTAGTGCAAATGCTAATAGTGCAATATATAAAACTTGTATTATAACTGTTAGTAATGCTGATAGCATTAGTTTTTATACTACAAATTTACCTACTAAAATTGGAAATGGAGATGCATATATTACTGATGTATCATATAAAGCTAGTGATAGTGGTTCATCTTTAAGTGTCCGATTTACTATCTCAGGTTATGTGACAAGAAATGTCCAAGGGCTGGCGTTTATTCTTGTAATAAAAGACAGTAGTGGAGCAACCGTTGTAAGAAGTAATTATTTAGATTTTATTACAGTTAGGCAAAGTAATGAATCATTTAATGTAACAATGACAAAGACTTTGAATTCTGGTTATTATCAAATATCGATTGAACCTTACTATTTCCCTTGGTAATAAAAATAATAAGTTAAAATTTGAAGATTTTTATAAGTTTGTACTTATAAGACTTTTAATGTTTTTAGTTTATATTTATTTGAGACTATTCCACATTGTAATTTACTTGCAATTATACAATATAAATGTTAAAATATGTATGTGTTTTACTATACAATATTATTAAGTCAGTAAAACAGATATATTATAGAAGGAGAATTATAATGAGAAAAAAAGGTTATTTTGGATTTGGCAGATTAGTTAGTTTAATTTTCGCAATTATACCTGTTACTAACATAATTTTTGGAGTTGTTATTAGATTAGAAAAGAATAAGTTATTATTAGCAATTTTAAATATTTTAATTGCTCCACTTTTTTACATAGTAGATTTAATATCTATGGTATTAAATAATAAACTTGAATATTTAATTTAAAAATGAATAGTTCTAGGGTTGATTTAAGTCAACTCTAGGATTTTTTTATTTAAATAGGCTTTTGCACTTTACACAAAATATACAAATGAGTATAAATATATGTTACGAATTAAAACATTTCGATTTCGAAGCATATTAATTGAATGTTATTTCATTTTAAGGTAGAATATAGGTACATCAATAAGATGATCTAAATTAATAATTAAAAAAATATAAAGGAGTTTATATACAATGAATAAATTAATAGGAATACATCACGTAACAGCGATTACAAGTAGCGCTGAAAAAATATATGAGTTTTTTACATATATTTTAGGCTTAAGATTAGTGAAAAAAACAGTTAATCAGGATGATATTAATACATATCACCTATTCTTTTCGGATGATAGAGGAAATGCAGGAACAGACATTACTTTCTTTGATTTCCAAGGAGTAGCTAAAGGATTAAAAGGTGCAAATGAGATTTCACGAACTTCTTTTAGAGTGGCAAATGATGCTTCTCTTGAATATTGGTTAAAACGTCTCGATAAATTTAATGTTAAGCATGAACAAATTCAAGAAATCTTTGGTAAAAAGGTAATTTTCTTCGAAGACTTCGATGAACAATCTTATGCCATCTTCTCAGATGAAATAAATGAAGGGGTTTCTTCTGGTACTCCTTGGCTAAAAGGACCTGTTCCAAACGAGTATGGTATTACAGGATTAGGACCAATCTTTTTTAGAATCACAGATATAAGATTATATGGATTTAGTTCTTCAAAAGGTACTCTTTATGCGTAAAAGTAAAGAAGAAGGATCTTATGTCTTATATGAAATGGGAGAAGGCGGAAATGGTGGAAGCATCATTATAGAACTTGTAAAAGATATGGGCAATGGTATACAAGGATATGGTAGTGTTCACCATGTTGCTTTCCGTGTTAAAGATCAAGACGCACTTCAAGAATGGATAAAACATATCAATAAAGTAGGGGCAAATAATTCGGGTTTTGTTGATCGTTTCTACTTTCAATCTCTTTATACAAGATTATATCCTGGAATTCTCTTTGAATTTGCAACTGATGGACCAGGCTTTATTGACGATGAAGAAGAATATGAGATTCTAGGTGAAACTCTTGCTCTTCCTCCACGTTTTAGAAATCAAAGAAAGTATGTTGAAAGTGTTGTAAGAATGTTTGATACTGTAAGAAGTACAAAAGAATTTGAAAAAGAATATTTATAAAAATTTAAGGAGAGTTATATATGAATGATGTATTAAAAGCAGTGACTGTCATGCTTCGAGCAGGTCATAATTTAGAAGATGTTCTAAAAAAGGATATTGAATCTTATAACCTTAATACAACAGAGTTTGGAGTTCTCGAATATCTGTTTCATAAGGGTAGACAGCCAATGAACAATCTTTGTCAAAAACTTTTGATGGCAAACAGTAGTATGACTTATGTAATAGATAAACTAACTAAAAAAGATTTTGTAAAACGTGTAAATGATGATAAAGATCGTAGAATGATATATATTGAGCTTACAGATAAAGGGGAAGAATTTATTCAATCAATTTTTCCTAACCATCAGAAAACAATAGAAGAAATCTTCTCAGTGCTAACAGAAGAAGAAGTTAATGAATTAATCGATCTTCTTAAAAAGGTAGGTTACCAAAGTCAAAACTTAAAAAGTAAAATATAAAAATAGATTAGTTAGAAATTGTACATGTAATTTTTTATAATTTAAATGTACTGAGCAAGGAGTAAATACTATGATTTATATAGATCCAAAGAAAAACACTGAAAAACAAAACTATAAATTAATGATTGGTTCAATCATTCCGCGTCCAATTGCCTTTGTTACTACGCAATCAAATGATGGAATTGTAAATGGTGCACCATTTAGCTACTTCAATATTGTTACTTCAAATCCACCTATGATATCACTTTCTATCCAAAGGTCAAATGGAAAAATGAAGGATACAGCTTTAAATATACTTAAGAATAAGGAGTTTGTTGTTCATAGTGTTGAACGTGGAAATGTTGAAAAAATAAATCAAACAGCTGCTAGTTTGCCATTTGAAGAAAGTGAAATTACTTTTGCATCCCTTACTCTTATAAATAGTTCAGTTGTAAAGGTGCCAGGAATTATTAATGCAAAAGTACGTATGGAATGTGTCTTGGAAAAAGCAATTGAAATTGATGAAAATAATCAGGTTACAACTGATTTAATCATTGGAAGAGTTGTTGCATTTCATATTGATGAGGATATCTATGAGGATGGGAAAATTAATCCTATTAAATTTGATGCTATAAGTCGCTTAGCAGGCCAAAGTTATGCAACAATAGGTGAAATTTTTGAACATGAAAGACCAAGGTAGGTGATAGAGTGAAGCATATATTTAAAAAGGGAATTAATTCTCGTACTTTATTGTTACTTCATGGTACTGGTGGAGATGAGCATGATTTGATACCAATTGCAAAAATGATTGATGATGAAGCAAGTGTTTTAAGTGTTAGAGGAAATGTATTAGAAAATGGAATGCCTCGTTTCTTTAAAAGACTTCAAGAAGGAATCTTTGATGAAGAGGATTTAATTATGCGTACACATGAACTTGATAATTTCATTAGTCTTGCAAGCGAAAAGTATGGATTTAATCGAAATAATGTTGTGGCAATTGGATACTCAAATGGTGCAAATATAGCAGGAAGTATTTTATTCCATGTAAAAGCATCATTAAAGGGAGCAATACTATTTCATCCAATGGTACCTATACGTGGTATAAAACTACCAAATCAAACCGGGACTGATGTCTTTATTGGTGCTAGTATAAATGATCCTTTTTCTTCAGATGAAGAAACTAAGGAATTAGGAACACTTCTTAGTGAATCTAATGCGAGTGTTGAATACTATTGGGGACAAAGTGGACATCGTTTAACAAATGATGAGATTGAAGCAGCAAAAAAATGGTATCGTAATTATTATAATTAGTAGAAAATTAAGATAAAGCACTTTATTATTAAATTTAGTGCTTTTTTTGCTCTTGTTAAAACTTTAATAAATTATAAAAATAAATTATCCTATTTTAATTGAAGTTATTCAAAACAATATAAGGATAAACAAATTACAAATTTAAATTAGCAAATTTGTTCATATATTAATATAATAATAAAGAAATTACAAAAAGATTAAGGAGCTTTAATAGTATGAGTATTATACAGTTTATTGCCAACCATGTTTTATCTATTTATATAATGATTTTTATTGGAGTATGTGCGGGGAAAGCAAAATTTATTAATAATCACATTAGTTTAGCATTATCTAAAATCTTATTAAATATTTGTTTACCATTATATATAATTTCGGCTTTTAATTATCCACTATCTAGAGGAATCATACTAAATTTAGGAATTATATTTATTTTTGGTATAATTATTCATCCATTATGCTACCTCTTTGGAATGTTATTATATAAAAACAAAGAGAAAATTAAAAAGGACATATTCACATTTGCTTTGATGTTTTCTAATTGTGGTTATATTGGCTTTCCAATTATAGGAAGCATTTATGGTGATATAGGAATTATATATGGATCTATTTTCTTAGCTCCATATAATATTTTTTTATGGACAATTGGAGTTTCAATGTTCAATAAAAAATCAAGTAATAAATCAATCCTAAACGCTGGAGTTATTGCAGTAGTAATTGGATTGACTTTATATATTCTTCAAATCCAGTTACCTCATTTTATAAATAATAGTATTTCAACAGTTGGTTCAATGACTACTCCTTTATCGATGCTAATTATTGGGGGAATATTATCTGAAATGAAACTAAAAGAAATATTTAAGATACCCTTAATTTATAATGTATCTTTGTTTAGACTAATAATTATTCCTCTATTTGTATTAGGAACATTGTTTTTATTGAAAATAGATTATACTATAATTGGAGTATGTGTGTTACTTGTTGCTATGCCAGTAGCGATAACTTTGCCGGTTTTAACGCAAAGGTATGAAAGTGATACAAAACTAGCTTCTACAACAGTAATAATTTCAACATTGTTTTCAATAATTACTATACCTATTATTGTAATAATTTTGAAAGTTTTATAGTGAACTAGATTAAACTAATTTTCAAAATATATAATAAGAAAAAGCACTTTATTTGAATTAGTGCTTTTTTACATTTCTAAAACTTGGTAAATTTTTCTAAATTAATCATAAAATATGTTATACTATTTATAAGATTAGTCAACTTTATTAAATTGATAATTAGGAGGTTAATTATAATGAAGAAAGTAGCAATTGTTTATGCATCCAGTCATCATCATAATACTAAAAAGTTAGTTGAAAATATAGCTTTAAAGTGTAAAATAGATTTATTTGATGTACTATATGATAATAATATTGATTTATCAAATTATGATATTGTAGGTTTTGCATCTGGAATATATATGTCAACTTTTCATAAATCACTTTTTAAATTTATTAATGTGCATAACTTCCCAAATAAAGCATTTCTTATTTATACTTGTGGAAGTGGATCTAAAAAGTATTCAGAAAATATTAAGAGTATATTAGTAATGAAAGGTATTAATGTCCTTGGTATTTATAGTTGTAGAGGGTTTGATACTTATGGTATTTGGAAATTTATTGGTGGTATTGCAAAAGGACATCCAACCCCAAATGATATATTAAAAGGTATCGATTTTGTAAATAAAATTATTAATAATTAACAATAGTTTTGTACGAAATCTTTTATCCCCTTTTTATAGAGAAAAGAGTTAAATTATGGTATAATAAAGTGGTAAAAGATGCATTTGCTAGAGGAGTATAATTTTAAAAAAGTTTTTATAAAACATGCATAATCATTTTAAAGGGGAGTATAACATGAGTATTGTTGAAGAAAGAAAAAAAACTACAGAATGGTTTCTTGATGCAAGGTTTGGGATGTTCATACATTGGGGACTTTATGCTATTCCTGGAAGAGGTGAATGGGTTAGAAGTACAGAAAAAATTTCTAGGTCAAAATACAACCAGTATTTTGATGAGTTTAACCCATCAAATTGTAATCCTAGAGAGTGGGCAAGGGTTGCAAAGGAAGCGGGGATGAAGGTTATGGAGCTGCTGGATAAGAATATACGCCCACGCGACATAGTGACTGCTGATTCTCTTCACAATGCACTGACTGCGGATATGGCACTTGGATGCTCCACTAACACCGTACTGCATCTTCCCGCAATAGCACATGAAGCAGGAATCAAAATCAATTTAAAGGATATCAACGATATAAGCAAGTCAACTCCGCACCTTGTGAAATTAAGCCCTGCTGGAGAAGACTGTCTTGTAGACCTTTGGCAGGCAGGAGGAGTTTCCGCCGTGCTCAAGGAGTTGGATGAATACGGTCTGATAAATACAGACTGCATGACCGTAACGGCAAATACGGTTGGGGATAATATAAAGAATGCCTATGTGAAGGACACTGACGTTATAAGAAGCCTCTGGAATGCTTACTCTAAAGACGGAGGATTGGCAATACTTTGGGGAAATATTGCTCCTGACGGTGCCGTTGTCAAAAAGGGAGCCGTACTTCCTGAAATGTTAGTCCACAGCGGACCTGCAAAAGTGTACAACAGTGAGGAAGAATGCATGGGCGCCATAATGAGCGGTAAGGTTGTTTCCGGTGATGTTGTTGTAGTCCGTTACGAAGGACCTAAGGGAGGACCGGGAATGCGTGAAATGTTGACTCCCACATCTGCAATTGCCGGTATGGGGCTGGACAGTAGCGTTGCTTTGATAACCGACGGCAGATTTTCCGGAGCTTCAAGGGGAGCATCCATAGGGCATATATCCCCTGAGGCAGCAGCAGGAGGACTAATCGGAATAATTGAGGATGGAGATATAATCAGCATAGATATTCCGAACAACAAGCTTGAGCTTATGGTTGATGAGCAAATAATTGCGGACAGAAAGTCTAAATTCGTGCCATATGAGAAGCCGGTGCAAAACGGATATTTGAACAGATACCGCAAGATGGTGACTTCGGCAAATACCGGAGGAATATTTAAAGATTAATAAAATTAAGAATAGTGATGGCGGCATACTTATAGCAATTTAGCTTTATCAGGCACTTATAAGAAAAATAAAAAGGAGACCTTTTTTCTTGGTCTCTTTTTTGTTGAAATTCTATGCCGTAGAAGGGACTTGAACCCCCACGGTATTGCTACCAACGGATTTTGAGTTTTAACAACATATTAACCGGAGTTTTTGTTGTTATTTATATTTAATAAATTTTCTATTTTTTCTTTAATAATATCATTTGAATAATTCTTTGATATTTCTAATCTTAAAACAGGTAAATTAATTGAAGAATAGATTTCAATTAGAAATTTTTCATTTTCAGTTTGAATTTGAGGGTTTCCATAAAATAATATTATTCCAAATATAGGTTTAAAAAGGTTATTGCATATTAAGAAATCAATACTTTGATAATTAATTTTATCATAATAATCTTCCCATGATCTTCTGTCAATCATTTCAATAAAATTAGATATTTTGACTTTAGGACATATTATATAATCAGGATTAATAGACGATTTTAATATATTGTAAAAATTAAATTCTGATTCTTTTAATAATTTTTGTTTGATTGTGTAATTATCTATATTATATCTGTATTTTTTATATTCATTATCTTTAGGTTTATAGCTATAAATATCATTACGATAAACAGAATGAGAATTTCGGTAATAAACTCTATTATCGTTATCAATGTCATTGTCATTATTATCGTGTTCGTATTTAATATTGTTTTTATTTTTTTTGTATTTTTTATTGTTGGCAAAAAGAATAATAAGTATAATAAAGATTATTATAATTAAAAAAGATTCATTAATTTTCATTAAGGGTCTCCTTATTTCAAATTTATATGGTTTGTATTTTCATAATATTTTTATATTTTAGTTTACTTCTTTCGATTCTAAATTTTTTTAAAGTAATATTCTGTATAAAAGAAAATAATTATTAAAAGTAAAATTATTGTATTTATAATTTATTATTTAAAATTTATGTAAATAATTTTCCCCTTTTTTTTAAGGTTAAGCTTTTTTAGCTGTTTTATAATCTTTTTCCTGTTCTGCAATTCTTTCATCAATGTAAGTTTCAACTTTTCCTTTATTTCGTTCATTTAGTAAGTTGTATTTTTCTAAAATATAAATATCTTCATTTGAAAGTGTTTTTATGTTTTCTTTTCCTGTTAGTAAGTATATAGGATTAACTTCTAATAATTCACAAATTGGAATTATCATTTCTGAAGGTGGATTAGTATTTCTGGATTTCCAATTACTAATCACGCTTTTATTGATGCTTAATTTTTCTGCTAATTCAATGTTCTTAATATTTTTTGATTCCATAATATTAAAAATTCTATCTATTATTTTCATTGAACCTCCTAAAAATAAGTTTTAAAAATAAAACATTAATGCTTGACAGGTTTTAAAATGTGTACTATAATAAATGTAATACAAATATTAATCCTGAAAATGCTTACATGTATTCAATTATAACACAAAAACAGGAAATATAAAATAAAAAAATAAAAATGAAAAGGGAGAGAAAACCGAAATGTTGAAAAAGTTAGTATCAGAATTGACAAATGAAGAAATTAAAAAATATGAAAATCAAGAAGCATTATTGGCAAATAAGCTTTATGATTTCGGCAAATTAAAAATGGCATATGTATTTGCTGATGGAAAACTTTTAGAAATAGTATATGAATAGAAAGGGAGAAAAAACCGATGTCAAATTTACCTAAGTATGAAGATTTATTAATTAAGAAATATTACATAATCAGATTTAATTTTCAAAAGGATTTTAGTAGATATGAAGTATTTGAATATGAAGCAAAGAAGAGAAAAACAATAAAACAAATGTGGCAGTTCGTTTATTTTAATGAAAATGCATTTATATATTTCGGTTCTGCGAAACATATAATGCAATATTTTGACATTATTGAAAAGTATAATTTGCCTGAAAATAGATGTTATAGGTTAATGACGTTTGGTAATATTTAGGTGAAAAAAATGAATTCATTAGTAGTTGAAAAACGCAGAATAAATAATTTGCGATATTTGTTCTTGATAAATAATCATAACGCTATTATGAATTTTGCTTGTAAAAAAGCTGAATTAATAAGCAAACATCCTGCCGGTTACGGTTGTTATAATCCGAAGGTTTTAAACGAAAACGGGAAAAAATATATCCAATGGGAACGTTGGAATTACTGTGACTAAAAAATATATTTATAAGGGATTTGATATGAACAATCCAAGAAATATTCAAAAATCAATAAGAATTTCAGAGGAACTATATAAAGAAATTGACAAATTTGAAGGCAGCACTTGGAACGATAAAATTAATAATCTTTTAGATTTTTATATAACTCAGCATCAAGATTATTTAAAACATTTGAAAGTTTTGCAAAATCAGATTGAAGAGAAGCAGCAGCTTCTTGATGAATTTAAAATTAAAATAAGTAAGTTTCAAGATTTGTTGAAATAAATCGTTCTTATTTCAGGAAAAGGAAGTGACTAAATGAGAATTTGTCCTATTGTAAAAGAGGAATGCTTATCAAGCGTCAGTTGTCAGAAATGCATGTTATATATTGAATATGCATTAGATGAAGAACTTGATGATTTACAAGAAAATTTGAATGAAGCAGAAGATTTATTGGATTGTTTTAATGATGAAGACGTAATAGTAGTCCCAATATGGGAAGATTCTGATTTTGACATAGATGATTTACCCTTTTAGTAAATGAGCTGAAATATTTATTTTTTTAAAATTAATATTCGGCATCATATAAAAATGGTTTGGCGGTAAAATCCAATAAAAACCGCCGATATGGAAGGGAGAAAAAACCATGAATATAACTATCGTGCATACAAGAAAGTATGATTTTAAAGACGAACAATCAGGCAAACCAATATCCGGAATAAAAGTTGAATTTATGTTCAACGATGATTTAAAACCCGTTATTGTTGACAGCAACGAAAGAGGATATCAAATTGCGAATGGTACTTTGACACTTGATAAAGAAAACAATATTAAAGATGTCCCGGGAGTTTACGAAGCATTATTCGTAACTCGTGTAAATGCAAAACAACAACCTGTCCAAAAATTAGTTGATGTTTATTTTCTAAGTTCGGTGCCTGAACTTTACACAACTGCTGCAGTAAAAGAGGCTATATAACACCTTTAGGAGCCGGATTATTCCGGTTCCGATTTGCAGTTTCAAGGAGGTAGTTATGGATAATTTTATCAAGGATTCAATAAGACATTTAATAAATTTTAAGTGTTCAAATTGTCAGGATTCTACATTTTGTAAAATTCCGTTAATGGTAAAAAGCATAGAAAATCCGAATTACAAAACATTGAATTATATTTCAAGATGTTTATTTTACAAGAAAAAAGCTGTGTGATAGTTATGAATATCATTCAGCACATAATATTTTATCAACTGTATGCTTTTGTATTCGCAATCTTAATTTACGTAATTAGTGATGATGGAGGAAATTAAATGTCAAAGACTTTCTTTATAATAGGATTGGTATATATGATATCTATATGTTCTTTTCTGCTATATGTAAAGGTGGTGTTTCTATAATGATACGAAAAATTACATGTTTTGTATTAATTATATTAATGTTGACATTAACACCTTTATCATCATTTTTTGCTGTTCAGGAAGTATATGCTTCAACAAGTATTCTTGATTCTCAAATGTTTGACCATATGCTTGTACCAACATTAATATCAGCAGGATTATATTTTGCATGGCCAGATGATATTAATACTTCTTATGAACATGTTAATCGTGTAAAAGAATCGCTAAAAGATTATCTGTCAAGTATTCAAAATGACCCTGTGGATCCACAAGAACCCGAAGGTCCGAAGTGGAAAGATATATTTAAAAAGGTTTTAACAGGAACTGTAGTATTTTCTGCAGGAACTCAACTTGTTTATAATACTGTAAAAATAAGTGAAGAATTTTGGCAATTAATAAAAAGTTGGGTAGATGATAATTTTGATGAAGGTGTTAATGAAATTATAACTGATGAAATAGATAATGGTCCAGTTCAATATATTGTTGATGCAGGTAATGAATTTAATGTGGCAACAGTTATTGAAAATAATATTTTAAGATTTAATGGAAACATAAACGAACAAGGTAATTATTATTTTTATGTAAATGGTCATATAAATACTTATGGTAGTTTAGGAAATAGACCTGGACATACCTGGAGAATAGAATTCTATAAATATGGTTTATCTTTTTATTTAGATGATGATATTATCGGTGATCATTTTAATGCTCAAAGTATTTATTTAATTACAAATTCAATACCAATTGAAACATTAGATACAATTTATGGTACTCCTGATATAGTAGATAATTCAAATTATGGTTGGAATAACAAATATACAGATCAAAAAACAATTCCCATTCCTATACAAATAAATACTGATGGTACTCCTAAAAAAGATGAAAACGGATTTTATTTGCCATCAATTGGTGTTGAAGAATGGATAGGAGTAACACCGGAAGAAATTCCAAATTTGAATCCTTCTGGAATACCTAATCCTGATATTCCGGATATGCCTATAATTGAAGATCCTGATGAACAAACAGGGATAATGATATATATAGGAAATATCCTGCAATTAATTGTAGGTCAACTATCTAAATTAGTAGAAGGTGTTGCAACTCTTGTTTCGAATACTAATCAAATGATATTTGGTACACCTAATCCAACATTTGACCCAATTACAGGCGAACAAATCGACCCGGAAACAGGATTACCTGTACAACCGGAGCCGGAGCCTGCGGTAGACGATGGTATTATCGGTGACGGTATAGATACAAATATACCTACCGATTTCGAATGGGGAGATTTCAAGCACTTCTTAGATATATTCTTTATATTCATCTATTTTATTGTAATTTTAATTTTAATATTATTGAAATTTTTAAATATAGCATTTGTTGGTCTTGTAGATATAAGTCCGAATACTGAATTATTTGATAATTATCCTACCATTTTGGAAGGTATAAATTATATTAAAAATTTAAAGGTAGGCGGATTAACAATAACGGTACAACAAGCATTTGAATTTGTCTTTATGATATTCTTCTATATCTTTGTAATAAAACAAATAAGAAAACTCTATAATGCTGCTGTTAATGAGGATTATAGAGATTATAAGGAAAATTCAAGAGATATGAAATTAGATTATTATGAGCAAAATAGACATTATGGCTTTAGCAACTATAAATCTACATATGGAAATATAAATCATGATAATTTACGTTATCGTGGTTCAAGTGGTTCAAATGATGTTATTAGTGATGCATATAAAAATCCTTCAGATTATAAAAATATAAAAGTTACTGATTATACGGAGGAATAATATGATAATTGATTTTTTTGATATGATAAAGCTTGTATTAAACGAGTTTTCAACAATTCTATCATACTTTGGCAGCGTTAAATCAATGATGCAATCAATCATAAGTAATATTCAAACCTTTAATGTTATTGGAGCTATTAGTCCATATTTTGGGACAATCCGGTATATTGCAGGAGATACTATATATTTGACATTGGCAAGGTCATTGCAAATAGGATTATTTATTGTATTAGTTAAGTCTCTTTATGAACTTGTAAGTGTAATAATCAATCAATTAAGAGTACAAAAACCATTATCGTTTTTAAAAACATTTTTAAAGTTATAAAGCTTAACAGCTTTAAATAAAAAAAATAAGGAGGAAAATTCATGAGAAATAAGTTAGCAAAAAAAGAATTTTTTAGACGTTGTATGTTGAACAGTAAGCAAAAAGTTATTACATTAACAGCTGGTTTGTCGGCATTTGCTTTTCCTGCTTTTGCAGAAGGAGGGGGAGGAACTTTAACTTTTAATTTCGACCCTGCTGAAATGTTCACTTGGACAAATACAATGTTATCTGCTCTGATGCCGGTCCTTTACATCACGCTTGGCATAAGCCTTGCCTTCATCATTATCAATGCACTTAAGTATGCATTCAGATAATGAATACAAAAGGGAGTATTCTCCCTTTTTGTTTAAAAAAATATGAAAGGAAGTGTAAAAATGAATACAATTTTAATCTGTTTTGTAATAGGATTTCAAATTGCAACACTATTCGTATTAGTAAGGATGGCTCAAAATGGAAACTGAAATGATGGAAATAATTGAAGTTGTTCAGGAAGTAGAGCCGTATGAGTTGATGATGGTTGTTGCCATGGTAGTAATGGTATATGTGGCATTTAATCTATATTTCATGCTTGAAAAATTTAAAATAAAGGATTGATGATTATGGGTAACGATACTGCAGCAGTAATTCAATTTATATTTTATCTTACAATTTGTCTATGTTTTTCCGATTTAGCGTTTTTCATAATCAGAAAAGTGCTGAGATTTTCGGAATCTCTCATAAACACAAAATTTAATTTCGGCAAAGTAAAGTTAAGTAAAAAAGTAAAAGCAGGTGATTGAAATGTATATAGTTATAAATAATGATAATGTGACTATCAAAAGAAACCTAAAGCAAATAAACAAAAAGCTAAAAACAGCCTTTAAAAAGGAAGATTTCAAAAATCTGAATAATAATTATATCATGAACATCACTAATGATGATTTAGATTTTAAGCGTGATGTCCATGAACTTAATCATGTATTTGTACAGAAGCTGTATAAAAAAGATGGCGGCAGCTTAATAAATTATGCCTTTTACGTGATAATGTTTATATTTTTGCTGATTATTCTCACAAGTGTTAACGGTACTTCCGGCATGCTAAAACAAGTTGTTCAGGCATTAAAAGCAGGAGGATTATTATGATTGATAAAGAAACAATGCATATAGTATTTTCATGGGTAGTATTGGTTTTACCTATTCCTGCAGGTTTAATAATTGCTTTTATTATTAATTTTGTGAGAAATATTTATGAGGATATTTCAGACCGTAGGTACATTAGGAGATATTTTAGATGATAGAAAAATTATTGTGTATACGATTAAATTAATAAAGGATATTGGTGATTATTATGATAGACTTTGAAAAAGAATTTAATGAATTTGTAACAGGGTCTGGCAATTCCGACCCAATAACGTCAATATATAACCTTTTTCCGAACATTTCGGACGAACAGATAAAAATATACCTTCAACTTGAATTTATGGCTATAAAGTATAATTCTGTGCCTATTCTATCTTTTTTAAATACATACTTGCGACATAAAAAGTCAAACAAAAATATGACATTTGCAAATATGCTCAGCTTCAGGAAAACTTTAGAATCTTATTCCCTTGCTGAACACCTTAAAGGTGTGAAAATAGCAAGTCAGAATATGCAAAGTGAGGAAAAGTAAATGTATAGAAAAAAATATTTGAACAAGATGATGTGTGAAATATGTAAAGAAAATTTAGTGGAAAGTAATTTGGAATCAACTTTTGAAGAAGAAAGTAAAACATTTTATAAAGAATATTATTGTTTTGGCTGCAATACATTGTATGTTTGTCATAGCCAAAGTGGAGATTTTATACAAGAATATTTAGAAAAGGTTGAATTATAAAATGAATGATAAAAAAATAGTTGAAGCTGATGAGGTATATTGATATGGCAGGAAGCATATGTTTATTTGCCGGAATGCAAAGGTCAGGTAAATCATTCTTGGCAGTTTTAATTTCTACATACTACAATAAGAAATTCAAAATCCCGGTATATACAAATATGGATATTCCGGACTTTGATATAATCAATTTTCTGTCCAAGCTCCCCATCAATAAGGAGCCTAAAATTTTGCTCCTTGACGAGTTGCACTTTTATCTCAATAGCAGGAATTTTAAGACCCAAGCAGATTATATATATTTTCTTAACACAATCTGTAAGAGAAATATATTTCTCCTTGGTACTTGTATCCACCCCGACATGATAGACAAAAATCTTAGAATTCAGCTTAATTATTTGACGCTCTGTAAGAGCGACAATAATTATTTATATTACAAAATCTTTGATGTGCAAAATCAAAGATTTAGAACCATTACAATGAAAAAAGACAAAGAACTTTTTTCATATGTAAATTACGATACAACGGAAATTCCGTTAACATTTCATTTCGACATAGAAAACTATATAAAATTAAATGAAAACAAAAAGTATTTCGTTTAATTTTATAAAACATCGAGGTTAGGCTATGTGCGCTCCAGCGACAGTGGCGAAACTTTATAAAAAAGAGCACTGCCCCCGGCAGCGCCGGGGCAGGGCTTTATAAAAAATATGAAAGAATCCTTGCAAAAATTAATAACAATGCTGTGCATGAGACTGTGATCATAGTGTAAAAGATAAAAAGCTTGCAAGATTTATGCAAGATATATATTAGAGCCGCGCATGCAGGCTCCCATGTCCGAAGGACATACAAAGCGGGTTAAGGGGTTTCCCCTCAGAAAATTAAGATTGCGTTTGTGTATCTATAAATTCATTAAAATATATTCCTCTATAACCCAAAAAAGTAACAAATTCAGTAAAATATATCATTAAAAAAAGTACCTCTAAAATCAACCTTATATCATCTCTTAAAAAGCCATCAGTAAAGGCATAAAACATATTACTCTGTTAAGCAAAATGTTGAATTTGATGTGTATATGTAGCCGGGGGGCATGGGGGTGGCTCCCCCATAACCAGTACACTATTAAGAATTTATAAACTATAATTATAAAGAAGTATGATAGTAAAAATCGAAACATAATAAACGCAAAAAAACTATTTACCCTTAACTATATAATCAATAAAAAAACACTTAAACATAAGTAAATATAACGATTCAAATCTACAAATCGAAAGTTTTTATCTTGCTGCAAAAGGGACAAAAAAAGTTTGAAAAAAATGTACGGGTGGGTGATATTAGGGAATTTTTTTTCAAAGCAGCATAGCTGCTAATATGGACGATAGGTATTAGGATTTATGTGAGGTCAGGATGGTTTAGTTGTGGGAATAATCCTAACATTAAATTTATAAAAATACAATTTTGGCTACACGTGTAGCCACTTCTAATATTGAAAATTCAAGATTTTTTAAAAAACGAAAGGAGAAATAAAATGTCAAATGAAATAATGATTATTAAAGAAATAAATATTGCGGTAAATAAAATGAATGCTTCTTTAATAGGCATTTCCAAAAATTATTACATTATAGCTGAAGAGTTATATCATTTAAAACAATTTGAAAAAATTGAAAAATCAAATTATAAAGGATATAAAAATATTTCAGAATTTGCAGAAGCTGAATTTGGTTTTGATGTAACAAAAACATATAATCTTATTGCAATTCATGAAAAATTTTTCTTAAATAAATCAGTAGGATTTTATAACAATTACAAATTTGGTCAGCTTCGAGAAATGCTTCCTATGACAGACGAACAATTAAAATTATGTAATGAGAATATGACTGTAAAAGAAATCATATCCATAAAAAGGAATTTTTCCGCACGTGCGGAACATGAAGGCATTGCAAACAGTGAATTGATAAAAAATAACAATGTTATTGAAGGTGTTTTCCCTTTAGAAAAAGAAAAAATTATTGAAGAGCAGCCGGAAGAAAAAGTAACAACAATAATTGTAAGTGAGCTGCCTAAAGATGTGAAAAAAGAAAATAAGACAATAACTATTGATGTTCAAACTGAACAAAATGATAATTTAGAAATAAAAAATAATGAAAATGAAAGTCAAGAAGAATTTTATAAAAATTTATATTACGAAGCTTTAAATAAAATATCAGAGTTTGAAAAACTATTAAAATTAAAAGAAAAAGAGATTAATGAATTGAAAAAAAAGATTGATTTACATAATGATGTTTTAATATATTTTGAAGTTCAATTGAAAAAAATAAACGGAATACAAGGAAACGGTGAAGTTATAATTTTGTCAAATGAAATAAAGGATTATTTGGAAACAAAAAAATTACCTAAAAAAGTAAATTTTTTCAATAATGTTATATGAGGTTTAGATATGAAAATATTAGTTGCTTGTGAAGAAAGTCAAGTAGTTACTATAGCATTTAGAAGAAAAGGGCATGAAGCATTTTCTTGTGATATAGTTGATTGTTCAGGAGGTTATCCTCAATGGCATATAAAAGATGATGTTAGAAATGTGTTATTTAATAACGATTGGGATATGCTTATAGCTCATCCTCCATGTACTTATTTAAGTAGAGTTGTAGCAAGTCATTTAAATCCAAATGGTAAATTAAATGTTGATAGATATATTAAAGGATTGGAAGCAAAAGAATTTTTTATGATGTTTTATAATGCAAATATTAAATATATTTGCATTGAGAATCCTATTCCTATGAAAATATTCAATTTACCTATGTATTCTCAAATTGTACAACCTTATGAGTTTGGACATTATTATTCAAAGAGTACATGTTTATGGCTTATTAATTTACCGGGTTTAATCAGTAATGATTTGATTAATTATCAAAATGTAATAACAACAAAAAATTCAAAATGGTATAATTCCGGCGGTATAGATAGACAAAAAAATAGGTCAAAAACATTTCCCGGCATAGCTAAAGCTATGGCAGAACAATGGAATTTTTATTAATATTTTTCGTCGGGTGCATAGTATTACCCGACGAGTGTCTACGACCGTAGACTTTTTGATAAAAAACATGAAAAAAGATGGTGATAAATTGATTGATACTGTATGTTTTATTACTCCAAAAATACCCAAGTTATATATAAATAAAATACGTGAAAAATTAAAATTTTATATTTGCTACGATAATAAATTAATGATGACTGTGTATGAGTTTAGCACAGGAATTGTTCCGGGTAGTTATGATTCAAGTATTAACATTAAAGTAAACAGTGATAATACTTTGAAAATAACATGCTCAATACATAAAATTATTTTAGGATACAACATTGCATTTGGTAGTGACAATTTAATATTGTTGGCAAATTGTTTGAAAAAGATTTTGTATAAAAATCTTGATGTAAAGCTTCCTGATGTACTTGAGTGGGAATTGGTACGTATAGATTATACTTTGACATTTAATCTTGGTAATCAAGAAAATGTTGAAAGTTATATCAATTCATTAAACAATGTAACTTATGCAAGGAGAGAAACTCAATCAAAGGATAATCAAGGAGTTTGGCTTGCTGGAGCTATTACAAATATAAAATTTTATAATAAGCAGCGTGAATTTATTAAACATGATTTTAAAAAAATTAAAAAAACTGTAGGATTAGAAAAAGCTAACGAATTAATTGATTTAAGTCAAGGGTTACTTAGGGTTGAAGTATCAATATTTAGCCGGATGATTAAAAGAATTTTTAAAAAAACAAAATATAGAAAAAACTTGTACAAGCAATATAGAGCTGCAGTAAATCAATATGGAATTAAGCATCCGTTTGTACAAGCCTTTGAAGGTTTATTTAAAAAAAATAAAGTATTATTGAGTGATTTCAAGATTGATGAAATTAAAAAACTATGGGAAAGTGAGGTCTTGAAGGTGATAAAAGATAAAAATGATGTAATTTTGGTTAATAAAGATAATCTTGTATTGGAAAAGTTATTGAAAAATTTTAATACAAGGAAAGCTAATGGATTATATAGTTTTTGGACATTGCTTTCAACAAGAGGGGAGCTTTATACTAAAAATTTATATAAAAGACCGACTTTTTATAACTATCGTAAAGCTTTGATTGAATGCGGTATTTCGTGGAAAGATACAAATATTTACATTAATACAGATGAAAAAGTAATAAGCTTTGTACCTGCATTAGATAGTCCTTTTCTTTATAAGTACAATGAGCCGAATGAAGAATTTAAAGAAAAAGTATATCAATTATTAAGAGGTGCTTAATGATAAAAAATGAATTAATTGAATTGAGGAGTTGGATTAAAAAAGAACCGGGATTCTTTATAATGATTTCTATAATGTTTTTAATAGAAATATTAGTATTGATATGGAGATAGAGATAATGTTAGTGAGTGAATTTTTAAATAATTGGCTAAATACATATGGAAAGCATAATTTGAAATTAACTACACAATCAGAGTATTCAAGACATATAAATCAATATATTAATCCAAGAATTGGTGATTTAAATATTGATGAATTAAAACCTTTAATAATTCAAAATTTATATTATGAGTTATTAGATAATGGCCGCCAGCGTGGAGATTTAGCAAAGCCTTTAAATGCAAAAACTGTTTTGCAGACACATAGAATTTTACATAAAGCATTTAAGAATGCTGTTCAACTTGAAATAATAAATACAAATCCTGCCGATAATGTGGAGCTTCCAAGGAAGAAAAAATATAATTACAATATAATCCTTGACGAGCAATTAAAAGATTTTTTAGAAGCCTTTAAAGGAACCCATATATATAATGGTGTAATGTTAGCTGTTTTGTTGGGTCTTAGACGTGGCGAACTATTAGCTTTACAATTTAAAGATATAGATAAAAAAAATAAATTGATGAAAATAGATAAAACTGTTGTTAATTCTAAAGGAATTGTAAAAATTGATACAACAAAAACTGAAAGTTCTAATAGAACAATATTACTGTCAGATAATATGATAAATTTTATAGATAATATTTATCGTGAAAGATTAGAACCACCGGATAATAGTTACATAATTTGCAACATCAAAGGTGAAATATATAATCCCGGAAGCTTCTCAAGGCTGTATACATGGACAAGAGACTCAAAAAAGCTACCGAAGATAAGATTTCATGACTTGAGACATATACATGCTACTATACTTTATAAAAGCGGTATAAAGGCTAAAGTAATTCAGGAAAGACTTGGACATTCTAATATATCAACTACTTTGGACATATATACTCATTTGTTTAAAGAGGACCAAACAAAGGCTGCTGATATTATTACAGATATAATTCTTACACCAACGGATTTTCATAAAAAATGAAAATAAAAAAAGGGACTTTATTTGAAGTCTCTTTTTGTTGAAATTCTATGCCGTAGAAGGGACTTGAACCCCCACGGTATTGCTACCAACGGATTTTGAGTCCGTCACGTCTGCCATTCCATCACTACGGCGAAATGCTACTTTAAGATAGTAGCACATACGCAAATAAAATGCAAGTAGTTTTTAAAAACTTTTAAAGATAATTTTGCAAAATTTCTGAAAAACTTTATATTTAAAGCATAAAACAAAACTTGTTATATTTCGCTGTAATATTCGATTTCTCCAATTTCATGTTCAGTGCATTGATTCATTTCGACCTTTGAAATTTTGTCAAATTTCTGCTCGATTTTATTGGAGGTTATATTTATTTTATCAACATCATCGGAAACACGCTTGATATTTTTAGCCAATGACTCCCATCTGTCCTTGTACAGCTTAAATTCTTTTCCAAGCTTGTTAAGCTCCTGATGAATTATGCCTGCATATTTTTCTCTTTCCATGTTTCGTAAAACAACCTGCACGGTTGATAAGACAGACATTAACGTTGTCGGAGAAGTAATCCAGACCTTCTTCTCGCCTGCATAATCCAACAGGTCCTGATGATATGCGTTTATCTCGGCAAAAATTGCTTCTGCCGGAATAAACATAATTGCCTGTTCAGATGTTTGTCCCTGAATTATGTATTTTGAAGAAATATCATTTATATGCTTCTTTACATTTGATTTAAAGTCTCTTGAATACTGTTTTCTTTCGCTGTCCGAATTATTCATATCAATCATACGCTGATAATTTTCAAGAGGAAATTTAGAATCTATACAAAGCATACCAACAGGCTCGGGAATATGTAAAGCTGCATCCGCAACTGTTGAGTTATTTAATTTCTTCTGAAGCTCATATATTTTATCGTTTTTTTCTCCGAAAACCACGGACAAAATGTGGTTAAGCTGGACTTCTCCAAAAGTCCCCCTGCTTTTTTTATCAGTTAAAACATCCTGCAATGAAACTATATTTGTTGACAGGCTGTCAATTTTCTTTTGAGCTTCATCTATTCTTGACAATCTTTCCAATATATTTATAAATGTTTTGTTTGTCTTTTCAAATCCTTCATTCAGCCTTTCTTCGACCCTTAAGTTTATCCTGTCAAGGTTTTGGCTCACACGTTCATTCAGCGATGTAAAATTTTCATTTAATGTCTTGGAGGTGTCCGTGCTGAATTTAGTAAATGATTCAGTTAATTTATTTGAGTTCCTGTCCATTCTTTCAACTGTTTCCAGTTTGTTTGTCAACAGTTCCCTAAGCTGCTTCTGTTCCGAATCAGCAATTTTTCTTGTTACGGAATCAATTAAATTCAAATTATTATCTTTTAAATTTATTTTCAGCTCAGATATTATTTGTTCCTTGGAATTGTTCTTTAATTGCTTTATCAATACAACAATATTGATTGCAATTGAAATAAAAAGCATTGATATAATAATATAATCCATGGCAGTCACCTCCATACTTGGGGACATTCCTTAAAAAGATGCCTCGCAGAGGGTCACTAAATTTTAAAGGCGTACCCCCTTTCCTTTTATATACTACAACAAAATCGAACATTTGTCCACTTGAATTTCTGCTTATTTATGTGATATAATTTGTTTATAAATAAAAAGAGGGATGAATGAAATGTTGCAAAAGTCTTTGGAGCTGCTGAAGAAGTATTACGGGTACCAGTCTTTCAGAAAAGGACAGGAAGTTATTATAGAGAATATTTTGTCCGGAAAAGATGTTTTGGCAATTATGCCTACCGGAGGCGGAAAGTCTCTTTGCTATCAGATACCTGCAATGATGATGGAAGGAACTGTCATAGTCATTTCTCCCCTCATTTCCCTGATGAAGGATCAGGTGGATACATTGCAGCAATTAGGCATACCTGCCGCTTTTATCAACAGCTCATTGCCTTGGGGAAAACTTAATGAAATTGTTTTTGAAGCGATACATAACAGATATAAGCTTTTGTATGTTGCTCCGGAGCGATTAGAGTCCGGAGATTTTATCGAACTTTTGAAAAACATTAAAATATCCATGATTGCAGTAGATGAAGCCCATTGCGTTTCCCAATGGGGTCATGATTTCAGACCAAGCTATTTAAAAATTAAGGATATCAGGAATATTGCCGGAAACAATCCTATCATATCGGCATTTACCGCAACGGCGACACCCGAAGTTAAAGAGGATATAATAAATTTAATAGATTTAAGGAATCACTATGAAATAATAACAGGATTTGACAGGGAAAACCTAAAGTTTGAAGTTGTGAAAACAAATAAAAAGATGCAATATGTTTTAAATTTTGCGGAGGAAAACAAAGGAAAATCAGGTATCATATATTGTCTTACAAGAAAAATTACCGATGACGTATGCTCTAAATTAGTCAAAGCAGGTCACAAAGCAGTAAGCTACCATGCGGGCTTAAGTAACGAAGAAAGAAATATAAGTCAGGATGACTTCCTGTTTGACAATGCGGATATTATTGTTGCAACCAATGCATTTGGCATGGGCATTGATAAATTGGATATAAGATTTGTTATTCACTACAACATGCCTAAAAATGTTGAAAGCTATTATCAGGAAGCGGGAAGAGCAGGACGTGACGGGGAAAAGTCAGAATGCATATTGTTATACAGCCCTCAGGACATAGTGATGAACAAATTTCTTATAGAGAACAGTTCGGGCGAGGGTACTATGGCGGGTGATTATGTAAAGCTTCGCGATATGGTTAACTATTGCAATACAGATAAATGCCTCAGAAGGTATTTAATAAGTTATTTCGATACCGGCTATAATATCGAAAGCTGCAATAATTGCGGCAATTGCTTAAATGAAATAGAAAGTCAGGATATTACTGTTGAAACTCAAAAGATATTGTCATGTATTTATAGGATGGAGCAAAGATTTGGCAGCAATGTTGTCATAGATGTATTGAAGGGAAGCGGAAGTAAACGTATTAAATCATTTAATTTTGACAAATTAAGCACATATGGGATTATGAAGGAGTATGACAAGGACACGTTGAAGGACATGATTTCATATTTAATTTCCGATGGTTATATTAATATTGCAGGTGACAAATATCCGGTTTTAAACATTTCTAAGTTAGGTTATTCAGTATTAAAAGGAGCCGAAAAGGTTGAGATAAAGAAAGTATTTACCAAGAAGGCTGCAGCTGTGGAATATTCATATGATAAGGAATTGTTTGAAACCTTGAGAGCTTTAAGAAAAGAAATTTCAGAAAAATTAAAAGTACCTCCTTTTGTAGTATTTTCTGATGCCACATTGAAGGATATGTGTGTTAAATATCCGTTAAATGAATATGCAATGCTTAGTGTAACAGGTGTTGGTGAATTCAAAGCAAAGAAATACGGAAATATATTTATTGAAAAAATCAAAGAACATGTTGGTAAGAATAATATTGATATCAATAAAAAACCTGAAATAAGCATGCAATCCGAAGAAAATAAAAAAGAAAAGAAAAGCAGGATTGTTGGCAAAGGTATAGATACGAGAACATTGAGCTATAATTTGTACAAGGCTGGTAAAGGTGTAAAGGAAATAGCAAGGGAAAGGGATCTTAGTACAAAGACGGTTGAAGACCATCTGATATACTGCGCTAAATTAGGTTTTGAAATAAGTTATCATGACTTTGTATCTAATGACAAGGAGAAAATGATAGTAAATGCATACAAAAAGATAGGCGGAGATAAGTTAAAGCCGATTAAGGAAGCTTTGCCTGAAGATATATCTTATACGGAAATAAAATTTGCATTGTGCAAATATAATATTGGAGAAAAACATGAGTAAATTATTCGTTGTGCCAACACCTATCGGTAATTTAGGCGATATGACTGAAAGAGCAATAGAAACATTAAATGGTTGTGATTTAATTTTAGCAGAGGACACAAGGCATACTCTAAAGTTGTTAAATCATTTCAATATTAAAACAAAAATGATTTCATACCATAAATTCAATGAAAAACAAAGAAGCGAAGAAATAATTCAAAAGATTACAGATGAAGGAATAAATGTGGCATTGGTAACCGATGCAGGCACACCATGTATTTCTGATCCGGGCTATGAATTGGTAAAGGAAGCAAGAGAAAGGGGTATTGAAGTAATAGGGCTGACGGGTGCTTCGGCATTAACAACTGCTCTTTCAATATCCGGTATCGAAACATTTGAATTTGCTTTTTACGGCTTTTTGCCCCGCAAAAAAAGCGAATTGGACGGCGCATTGAAAAGGGTACTTAACAATCCTGTCAAAACCTTTGTTTTTTATGAATCACCTAAAAGGATAATCAGTTTAATTGAAAATATAAAGATTCACATGCCAAATTCAACTCTTTGCGTCTGCAAGGAATTAACAAAGATTCATGAAAAAACATTTTACGGAAGTGCAAAAAGTGTTATAGAGCAGCTAAAGAATCATGATGATGTGGAAAAGGGTGAATATGTAATTGTAGGCTATAACAACGATTATGCGGAAAAAGATACTTCAGTCTATCAGGTCAGTCTTCACGGAATTTTATTTGACAAGTTAATTAAAAACGGGTACTCTTTGAAGGAAGCTGTAAATGAAGTAGCAGAAGAAGGTATTGCCTCAAAGAACGAAGCATACAAAGCATCATTGGATATTAAAAAAATTATTGAAAGTTTTTGATATGATCAATAAATTTATGATCTTACCGAAAAAGGGATCCCAATGATGGTGTTTTAAGAATGTTTTTGTTGCAGTATGCTGACAAATTACGGATGCGAACTATATAATGGGGAAATAACCATGAAGGTTGAGCAAATATTCGTGGTTATTTTATTAGGAGGAGAAAATGAATAAAAAGTTTGAAACAAAAGAAATAGTATTGAGCGGATTGCTTTTAGCTTCGGGAGTAATTCTGCCTATGGCATTCCACTTGTTTGGAGTGACAGGACCAATTGCATTACCCATGCATATACCGGTATTGATAGGAGGATTTTTACTTTCGCCGCACTTAGCATTGTTGCTGGGAATTTTAACTCCGTTAATCAGCGGACTGCTGACCGGTATGCCGGTTTTATTCCCAATGGCAATAATTATGGCATTTGAATTAGGTACTTATGGACTTACTGCGTCTTTGTTAACTACCAAGCTAAAATTAACAGCCATTCCATCATTGATTATATCTATGATAGCCGGAAGAATTGCTGCAGGATTGACAGTAGCTGTTTTAGTACAATTATTCGGAATTAAGATGAATCCTTTTATATATGTGAAAGGTTCGGTAATAACCGGTCTGCCCGGAATTATTATTCAACTTATCTTTATTCCGTCACTTATTTTTGCAATTAACAAATATCTTAAAAAGCCGGCAATAAAAGCATAATGTATCCGCACCTGGCAGATGGAAGAATCCGATTCAATAATATTTTATTATTGACAAATCAGTTGACAAATCAATTTCTTAAGTATATTCTTTACTAAATATTGAAAAATGATATACTAAAGAGGTAACTTATATGCTTTTTTAGCGGGGTGAAAAATTGAATAGAAATTTAGTGTTGAATCCAATACCAATAATGATGATATGCCTGATCTTTATAATAGGAGCCATTGTTTTTTCAATTCCAATATACTATGGTTTTTTAACTGGTATAATTTTTACCGGCATTGTACTTTATAAAAGCGGTTATAGCATAAAAGAACTTTGGAAAACAATAATATCCGCAATCTGGGATATTAAAAACTTGCTGGTTATCATTATGTTTATAGGAGCAACAACTTCTATATGGCTTGCTTCCGGTGTTGTACCCACAATTATGTACTTCGGCTTCTCCTATATGGAAGGGGTAAACTTCCTTTTGGCGGCATTTTTAATAATGTGTGTTGTATCAATGTTTATGGGTACGGCGGTAGGCACTCTCAGCACAGTGGGTATATCTTTAAGCGGTAT
>LAHS01000225.1_pt1 | contig 36999 bp, 31 predicted proteins | sample 329651 | NCBI WGS metagenome assembly LAHS01 (sample SAMN03275699, study PRJNA271635) | activated sludge metagenome | isolation source: sample C-1 Sludge from hydrolytic chamber (first chamber) of Anaerobic...
GAAAAACCGGGGCCACCTCTCGGCGCGGCACGCGACCACGCCAGCCGGCTGACCAGCGCTACGAGAATGCCTAGCTGTTCGGGGCGATCTGCCCGGCGCGCGGCAAGGCTGCCGGCCTGGTGCTACCGTTCGTCGGCACTGCCAGCATGCGACTCCATATCGAGGAGATCTCACGCTGCGTCGCCCGCGGCGCCCATGCCGTCGTGCTGCTCGATCGCGTAGGATGGCATACCACCAGTAAACTGAAGCTACCCCGCAATGTCAGCCTGATCTTCCTGCCGTCCTGTGCTCCCGAACTGAACCCCGTCGAGAATATCTGGCAGTTCCTGCGCGCCAACTGGCTGTCCAATACCGTCTTCGACGGCATCGACCATATTATCGACGCAGCCTGCTGCGCATGGAACAACCTTGCCGCACTCCCGCATACCATCCGCTCCATCGGGATCAGGAAATGGGCTCACACAGGTCAAAGGCTATAACCGTTGGTATGAGATGCAGGTCTTTCTCGATTGGTGTAATGCCGGGCAGGCGCTGGACCCTGTGCTGAAGGCTGCCATCGTACATCTATGGTTTGTCACCATTCATCCTTTTGAGGATGGGAACCCGACATTTCCTTCTAAATGCATCATGGTGCCGAACTTTTATGAAAATGCACGTATAGTCGCGGGTCGAGAAGAGTCAGAGCGCATTTTATGTCGAATATGGCGACGATAGCAGCTTTATATCTCTGATTGAAAAATAGAAAGGTGTTGGAATGCTTGAGGTCTATCCAAATTTATTTGTCGGTAATGAGATGGATGAACGGCACCTCCAGGGCGATCCGAACTGGTTCTTTATTCATGCTTGTAAAGAGCCGTATCATCGTCAAGCACTAGGTTATACAGGCAGAGCCGCATCCAAAGATCACCCAGAATACTTAATAGCACGACGCAATCACCGTCTCATCCTCAATTTAGTCGATGTGGCAGATGTCAATTATGTCTCTTCTGATATCATTGATGCGGCACTTAAGGCTATTCACGCCAACATTGGTAATATCAAGGTGTTACTCCATTGCAATCAAGGTCAATCACGCTCGCCCTCAATCGCTTTCCTCTATTTGGCGCGGTATACAGATCTATTTGTGGGGTTGGATGTGGATAAGGGTGTCGCAGAGTTCCGGAAGATCTATTCGTCATATGCTCCAGCGCGAGGGATGGCTGATTATATCCGATTAAATTGGTCACAATATCAATTTTCTGGCTAAAACTACCTTTCTCTGTTGATCCAACTCACACGATAGAGAACGCATGGCTCATGTTCGCATTTTGCCCACCACACAATTCAGTGGTTTGTCTCACATAAGGGCGGATACCATTCGCCCGCTTAAGCTTTAGAATTATTCGTCATTTCAGCACCTTCTGGCTAACGCCAAACATATTACAGGGGCACTTAGGTTTCAAAAGTTGTTTTTATTCCAGTCGGCAACCTAGAGAGCAGGTCAGCAGCAATAATCGGTACACGTGCCGCGTCGATATGCTCACAGGCGTAACAACGTGCCAGTAACTCGTCTCCTAAATAAGCATCATACTTCGCCCGCTTCATATCAGGCACTAGTCGCGCTAGCACTTCCGCGTCAGGCGCAGGCTTTTCGGCAAGGGTTTTCAGGGCGGCAATCAGTTTGCTTTCGTCTTCAGCCGGAACCGTGAGCGCGATACCCTCCGAATTGGCCGCTACGCCATGAGAGGCGAGTGCTAGCACCAAGGCCAGTTGCGCCCGATTGCCGACCCAAGGGAAAAGCAGGAGTTCGTCCTCATGCCGATGCAAACCTGCATGCCGCAATCCAAGATGATCGAATGTTTCTCTGGCTTCAGTAAGAAAATCAAGTGCAGTCTTGTCAAGAAAGCGAGGAATAGCGATGTTCTCGTAAACCCGACGCATTTCCGCCACGACTTCATCGGCCGGAGGCAAGCCTTCGCCACCAAATTTGGGCGGTATGCCACCATACGCTCGTGTGACCAGAATTTCCCGGCGTTGATTGTCGATCTCGATAACCCGCCACCGATATCCGGCAAAGATGATGAGTTGTTCCGGCACCACCGAGTTATCGACCGGCAACGTGCCAAGGTTCCGCCCGCGATCCGTTATAACCTTGAATTCGTCAGGTGTCATGAATACGGCGTAGAACCCACGGTCATTGATGACCCGTTCACCTTCTTCTCCTGGTAAAAGCGTTCCGTCTGGTGCCTGTTCAATAAGCTGGACCTCTGGATGTTTCATCCGCCGCAGCACATCAATGTAGAGAGCCTGATCAACTTCAGGGAATACCCCACTCTCGATCAAGCGGTTCCAGCCCTGTTTGACTGTCAGACCACCGTGCTGGGCGATCAGCGCCAGAATCTGCTGTATCAGCGTAGAAAGATGCAAACGCCCAATTTGAGGCGGCTCATTCCAGCGCCTCAGCATCAGATTGAGCATGGCGATGGTCTGCACCGTGCGAGGCCGCATGGCATCAATGGGATGGATGCGCTCGTCAATCACCATCTCGGTGGTATAAACTCGCATTACCGAGGATTGTCCCGCACGTCGGCCAGAACGCCCCAGTCTCTGGCGCATGCCTGCAACGGTGTGTCCAGGTCCAATTTGGCTCACAGCATCAATGTGGCCAATATCGATGCCCAGTTCGAGGGTTGTGGTTGCGACAATAGAACCTGGTCGATCATCTTCTTTCAGCCTTCGTTCGGCTTCCTCGCGGTGCTCACGCGATAAGCTGCCGTGATGAGCGAAAAATTCCTCCGGGACACCCAATATTTCACTAATACCTCGCAATCTTGCCGTATAAAGTTCAACACTTCGCCGCGAGCCAGCAAAAATCAAACTCCGATACCCTCGGAGCGTGTCGAAAAGGTGTGTCGCGATCTCTATGTCTGCTGTGCTCCCGGTTTCCTCGCCCTTGTCTAAATTCTCGCCACGTTGCTTCAGACGTGGTTGTATATAGCCACGAACCTGAAGTTTTAGGGACTGGCTACCCATTTTAGATTCCAGTATCTCGACGCCATGTGGATTGAGTGGCCGTAGAAAAGCAGCTGAAGTCTTCATATCGGCCAAGGTGGCTGAAAGACCCACCCGAACAACCGGATGCCCTGCAGCGATTTCGATACGATTGAGCAGGGATTGAAGTTGTCGTCCGCGCTCTGCATCCATAAAGGCATGCATCTCGTCGATCACCATATAACTTAACGCAGCGAACAAACGCTTTGCTTCATTCCCTCGCCGAACGAGGATGGCTTCCAGACTTTCTGGCGTGGTCAGCAGTATCCCCTGGGGCCGCTTGCGCGCTCGTTCCTTGACGCTGCTGGCCACATCCCCGTGCCACTTCCAGACAGGAATCTCCACTTCTTCGCAAAGTGTCTCCATGCGACCAAACTGATCGTTAATAAGTGCGCGCAAGGGGCTGATGTAAATGGCCTCAAACCCGGCACCGGGTTTGCGTTCATCTGTAGCCAGTCGCGAAACGATTGGCAGAAAGGCCGCCTCGGTCTTCCCGCTTGCTGTCCCGGCCGCGATAATGAGATCGCGCTGCCCTTCCAGCAGAACCGGAATGGATCGTTCCTGAATATCCCGAAGCTCCGTCCAGCCCTGACGCCATATCCAACGCCTGACTTTCTCGTGCAGCAGATCGAAAGACGTCGATGCGCCGTCATCTGAGGCTTGCCCGAACGGGTCGGACGGTACGTCGTTCAAAGTCTGAAGTCCGCCAGATCATCGTCGGGCGGGGTCTGAGTGGAGCCAGTTGTTGAAGAACCAGCTGCACCAGGGGCATCTTTATTGTCGTCATCGATAATATTTCCGCCCGCCGAGGGCGCGTCCGGCGCGATCTCAGCCTGGTCCACCAGACCCTGCCACTGAGCCTGCGGGTTCTGTTCCAAGATCGCGAGCAGGTCTAGAAAGGACTTGATGGTGTTACGTGGTGTCCGGAAATAAGCCTCACCAATCCTCTGGTTGCAGTGAGTCATAAAGGCCTTGAAAACCTCATCTGGCACCAGGTAACGATCCTGGTCGCCATAGGCGAACACATGTCGCAATTTACCAAGCAGAATGTAGAGGTCTTCGGGAGTCAGGCTTTGAAGCCGGATGACCGGACCGGAAAGATCGACCAGACCATTGCGGGCAAAGCTGTTTTCAGCCAAACGGGAGCGTAGCGCTTCATATGAATAGAGGCCCCGACGGCTGTCCATCAGGAATTCGGGTGTGCCGCCGAAATAGACGCCGAGAGATTCAGCCGAGCCCTGAAGCACATCGTTCACGATACGGAGAATCTGCTCGTAATTGGCATTGCGTGATTGGGCACTGACCAGCTTGAACAGGTTCACACATTCATCGAGCATGACAAGAAAACCGGAATATCCTGCCAAGGTAACAAAGCGACTCATAACCTTCAGGTAATCGTAAACCGAGGCATCGTCGATGATAGAACGTACGCCAAGCGCCTCCCGAGCCTCAGTTTTGAGCGTGTATTCACCACGGAGCCAGCGCAGTGCCGCCGCCTTTCCGCTCTCGCTCCCATCTTCAAAAGCTCGCCAGTAGTATTCTATCACGGTTGCAAAGTCGTAGCCGGAAACGAGTTCCTGAATGGGGAGTAGCTTTTCCTGAATGACGTCTCCGATCTTGCGGCCTGATGCTTTGGCTGAAGCCTGTGTCTCCATGATGAAACGCTCGACTACGCTTGCCAGAGCCCCCCCATCCTGCTTGGTGCGGGTAGCCATGTTACGCATAAGTTCAGCATAAAGACTCCGGGCCTGGCCCCCGCTGGCATGCAAGCGACGATCGGGGGATAAATCCGCGTGAGCCACTACCAGCTTACTTTGCATGGCAATAGAACGGGTAAGGTTAAGAAAGAAGGTCTTGCCTGCTCCATAGTCACCAATAATGAAACGAACCGCAGAACCTCCGTCCGCGATGCGTTTGACGTCCTGCACCACCTGATTGACTTCGCCTGCGCGACCGACCTGAACTAACTGGATGCCTGACCGTGGCACGACACCTGCACGAAGCGCCTGAATGACGCCATCACGGTCCTTGGGCTTGATTTTCTCCGCAGTGCGAGTGCCGTTTGACGCTGCGACGCTAAGGTTGGTCATGATGATGCTCCCGGCGCGTCAGCAAGGAGCGCCATATTGATGATCAAAGGGTCACCGTCCACGATAAGTTCTTCATCGAACGTATCATAGGCCCATTCGTTGATGGCTTCGAGCGCGCCATCCGGCATCAACCCGAGTTCGCGTGCCTTGGCCTCAAACCCGGAGCGTGTCCATTCCGGTTGGTTGACCAGGGCCTCAAGCAGGCGGGCCTGCTCAGGGCCAAGTCCGACGAACTTCGTTTCCTGTTCCAAAGTGGGAGAAACGGCTACCGAAATCGGAATTTCAGAGGCTTCTTCCTCATAGATTGGCGCGAGAATTGCATCGACTTCCTTAGTCTCCCGCAGGATGACGCCCACCTTGCTCATGTCAATGACGATACCATCCTGAGATTTCGCTTTCGAGGGAGGCACTGGGATCCGATGACCACGTCTCCGCGACTTATCATCCTCGACCACGATCGGTTCCGAAGCGGAGGATGCCGTAGCAGCAGTACCTTGATGCAAGACAGTGTAGAGTTCCCGTCGGCCAAGGCCAAAAGCTTCGTAAAGCCGCTCCAAAGCCACCATCATACCTTGATCTGTCTCACCTATTGTTACGGCGACAGCAGCTGCCAGCGAGGCAAGAGCAGTTCGTTGCTCGGGTGCTGCACTCTCTACGACGGTTTTGAGGCGGCCAAGCGTTGGTAAGCGTTCCGGAAGCAGCTGCAGACGGGCTGTCAGTCGTTTCGTTTCATGCGGGGCAAGGCGCAGCCGTGTGGCGAGAGCATCGACCAGCTTTGAGCCTAAAGTCATGTTTCTGGCTGCCGGGCCAATGGCGGTCATGATCAGGGTGGCTGTGTGGAAGTCGGCACCGACAGATATTAGCTGGCCTTGAGCATCGCCAATGCGGAATAGAATTATATTCTCACCAGGCCTGGTCCCACCGTAGGTCGGATCCGGTTCCATGCCGTAACCTACTCGTGCCAGCATGGCGGACATGTCACGAGCTTGCCGAAGACCCGAGGTTGCCTTGCCAGAACCAAAGCACCAGAGGCCCAGTTCTTCAAGCGACACATCGGCAAGAGGTTGAGGCAAGTTATCCAGCCAGTCTCTGAAAGAACGAACAGTTTCTCTTTCCCCAAGTTCCGCAGGCAGCATCAAGGCGGCGGCTATACTGTCGGCACGTTCACGTTCCTTGCCAACGACCTTGGCAAATGCGGAAAGATCTTCACGCACCCCTTCACAGAGCTTGATCATTTTGGTCCACGTCAATTGCGCTGGATCAGGAAGGCGATCGATGCCTTCAAATTTTATTGAGGTATGGAGATACTGACTCGCTGACCGATAGTTCAAATCAAGGCGGCTCTCTTTTTTATCTCTGAGTCGAAAGCCGTGCGGAAATTTCTGATTGAAACGATGGCGCGTGAGTTCAATGAACTCCGGACGTGCTCGTGTCGTTGCAACGCGTGGCCATAAACCGGTTAAGTGAGGAGGTAAGGATAGAATACCTGCTATGGCGAGGTCGACATCCAGCGGCATACCTCTCAATGCGTGTAGACCTAATTTAGCTTGAAGCAATGGAGACATATGATTTCCCAAAGCTGCGAGATCTGGCTTCCATGCCTCCACTCTTGGTATATCCGTAACGGCATGCTTCATTTCGACAAAATTGAGTAGCTCAGTGCTGTAATTTACAAAAGAACTGTTATGTCCGAAAAGTTCACGCAGGCGCTTTACTTCAGCTATTAATAACACCTCTTCGTCAATCGAAGGACTATCGGCTATCAAGCGACGTTCGAGTCCATAGAAGTAAAGAAAGGGATATCCCATTGGGTAACTCGTGTCGGATTTCCCGCTCGCCAGCCAAAGCAGGTAAGTCAATCGCTGATTGGGTGTGATATCAGTATAGGAGGGCCAATAGCCCAGATCCAAGTTCGTTTGTGGCACTCCAGACGCGACCTTGAGCGATGGCCGGATAAGACAAGGCGCTGGAGTGTCGGCATTCCACCCTCCGTTCGGCGCTGCCGTCAGAAAGTTGCCGACATAGACCATGCCATCAGCGATCTCGAAGCCATGGGCCGTGACTTTTTCGCCGGGAAGCACCCAGCGTGCATCGTCCTTCTTGTGGCTCCGTGATTGTCCATACCGTTCTAATTTCTCCTCATCATTGAGAAATGCATGTTGGGTATGAAGCGAGGGGCTGTGTGTAGATGATGAGGCGATAGTCTCTTTTCTAGTCGCCTCATTAGTCGTGTCCGGAATTTCGGATCCGCTGAAAATGCGCTTTAGCCAAGAAAACATGTTCTGCTCACGGAATGCTCGCCAATTTTTTCAAATAGTAGATAAGCGAGCACTTTTGGACAATGCTTATGCTCAAGGCTGCCCTGTATGCCCGCTACTCCTCCGACCTGCAGAATCCCGGTTCCATTGATGACCAGTTGAGGCTCTGTCGCGAACTGGCGGAGCGGCAAGGCTGGGAGATCGTGGGGCTGTATCATGACGAGGCTGTTTCGGGAGCCAGCCTGCAGGGACGCGACGGACTTCAGCGCCTGATGGAGGATGGCCGGGCCAGACAATTCGACATTGTCTGCGCCGAAGCGCTTGACCGGATTTCCCGGGATCAGGAGGACATGGCGCGGATCCATAAACGGCTGCGCTTCGCCGGGATTGCCCTGCACACGGTGTCCGACGGACGGGTTGACGAACTGCATGTGGGCTTCCGGGGCACGATGAACGCGCTGTTCCTCAGGGATCTCGCCGAGAAAACCCACCGTGGTCTGCGGGGACGGGTGGAATAGGGCCGCTCCGGAGGCGGGCTCGCCTATGGTTATGATGTCGCCGCCGATCAGGGGGAGGGGGCGCGACAGATTAATGAACGTGAGGCCCCGGTGATCCGTCGGATCTTCAAGGTCTTTGCTGACGGCCAGACGCCGAGACATATCGCGGCCGCACTGAACGCTGAAGATATTTACGGGCCGGTTGCCATGACCCCGGCAGCCGGACAGTCGGGGTTACGCTTCACGTTGCGGGCCCGCAGGGTGTGGGAAGGATGACGTGAAGAGGGCCGATCGGCAAGGGCGCTCAGGCGAAGGTTCCTTCCGCAAGGCTTTTGGCAAGCCGGACGACCAGTGCGTCCCTGCCATCACGAAGCGCTTCCAAGGCTGTCTGCCCCGCAAGTTCAGGATGAGATTGCATCAGGAAGCGGTAAATGGTCCATCCGCTATCGCCCAGCGTATCGAAAAGTGCGGGCAGGACAGGAAAGGGCTGTCCCGTCGCGTCGATCTGCCAGGCCGGATAGCGCGCTTCTCGTGGTGAGGATCCTGGCAGAACGAGGACAGCATGGGCCTGTTCCAGATCATGCAGGGCTGAGACAGTCAGACCAAGGCGATGGGCAAAAACCTCGCCCGTCAGCATGTCTGGACCTGACAGAATGGTGGCTGCCAAGTGGCGACCCCGTTCTTTTGCCCGGGCGAAAGCGTCACTTCGTGTTCGTGGCCTGTCTGTCATGAATGCTGTTTTTTATCTTTCCGGGAGAGAGGAGAGCGATCCCATCATGGGGGCATGACGGAAGGTCCATTATATCACCTGTCCGGATTGTATGCATTCGGTGCCGGAGGGGCCTAAAAATATGGGACATCGTTGTCCAAATGGGATATACATGACACATATCCATAGGGAGGGATATCCGATGCTGACCCGTACGACACTTTTTCTATCCAACCGCTCGCAGGCAGTGCGCCTGCCGAAGATGGTCGCCTTCGGGGAGCAGGTGCGTGACGTCGTCATCGTATCCGAAGGGTCGCGGCGGATCATCACCCCGGCCGACGCAGCGTGGGATGATTTCTTTGCGGCTCCCGGCGTGGATCTGGGGGAGCGGAACCAGCCAACCATGCAGGAACGTGAGGCGCTCTGAATGCTGCGTTACCTGCTGGATACGAACCTCTGTATCCGGGTGTTGCGGGATCGACCACAGGGGCTGCGTCCGAGATTCAACAGCTGTGCGGAAGAACTGTGCATCTCGGACGTGGTTCTGTATGAGTTGCTTTATGGTGCCGAACGCTCGTCCGATCCCGTACGCACAAGACGCGAGGTTGAGCACTTCGCGGCAAGGCTGGCAATCCTGCCATTCGACAGTGAAGCGGCTGCCCATACAGCGGATATTCGGGCTGCTCTTGAACGGAATGGCCGTATCATAGGTCCCTATGATCTCATGATTGCCGGGCATGCCCGGAGCAGGGGGCTGATTGTGGTGACCGGGAACCTTCGGGAATTCCAGCGGGTGGAGGGGCTTCGAACCGAGGACTGGCTGACTGACACGGTCTGACCGGTAAAGGCCTGGCGAGACAAAATATTGATAAAAAAGATTATTTATCAATCGACTATGTCATGCAGCGAGCCTCTCTACGAACCCGCTAACAAGCAGCAGTTTTCTTTGGTTGCAGGCCCCCACAACCACTTGCGATTATCCGCATTGACGTGATCTGCTGTTAGAATCAGGCTCAGAAGCGAATGTAATTTTATGGGCGGTTTCAAATGCATTGAGCGCTCGGGTTGTCGCCTGTTCCAGATTGGCGGAAAGCGCGTTCAGTGTCGTTCTGGTGAATTCCGTCACCAGAAGGCGCACGACCTCAGGGTCATCGGGACTGAGGGCCATGGTTGAACTGCCCCGGGTCTACCGGAGAGGGATTTGTTCAGTAATCAGGCAGCGAGATCAAGTCTGCTCTGATCTGCATAGAAGGTGCGTTCGGCTTCGGCGGGCGGCCTGTAGCCGATTGGCGCCAGCAGGCGTCGGTTATTATACCAGTCCACCCATTTGAGGGTTTCCCATTCGACCTGCGCCATGGATTTCCATGGCCCTAGGTTCTGTTGACAAAAGGTCTTCTCAGACTGGCTTGGACGTGATTCAACGCTGGTCTTTCCATCCATAACCGTGCCCCTGGTTGATCGCTGTCAATAGCTCAGCCGCGGCCCGCTGCATGGACAGGACAGTCACGAGACCAGTCAGGTCAGGCCCTTCTCGGGTCACAGGCAATGGCCGAGGCAAAGCCTCTCCGCGAGGTGCTCCCGGGCGGTCGACAGATCCAGAGAAAGACACAACGGTCGATCAGAGTGCGGGTCAGACCGCACCGGGCACCTTGCAGCGCCAGTCTACCGTGGTCGATCAGTGTTTGAGACAAACCGTCCGGGAGCTGGCTACCATCTTCTGACTATCGGAGTGGATCAGCACCCGGCTTTTGGGCTTTCGTTGCCAGATGGCCTGTTCAAGGGCATCGAGCACGAACTGGGTGGTCATGGAAGTCGAGACTTTCCAGCCCACGATCCTGCGGGCGAACACATCGATGACGAACGCCACATAGACCATGCCATTCCAGGTCTGGACATAGGTAAAGTCCGAGACCCAGAGCTGGTTGGGGCTCTCGGCCCGGAACTGCCGGTTGACCCTGTCATCGGGACAGGGGCGCGCCCTATCCGGACGGGTCGTGATGACCTTCCGGCCCCGGATCACACCCTTCCGGCCCATCTGCCGCATCAGGCGCTCAACAGTGCAGCGCGCAACCTGTCGCCCCTCACGCTGCAGGCTGTGCCAGACCTTGCGCGCACCATAAAACAGCACGATTATCCTGCCAGATCCGGCGGATATGTTCCATCAGCTCCCTATCGCGCCGGGTACGCGGGCTGGCCCTGACCGGATCTCTTGCTATGGCCGCCTGCTGGTAAAACGTGGACGGGGCAATCGGCAGAACGCGGCAGATTGGCTCGACCCCGTAATAGGCACGGTAGGCTTCAATAAACGCGATCATTTGCGAAACGGGCGGTCGAGCTCCGCCTGAGCAAAATAAGCCGAAGCCTTCTTGAGGATCTCATTGGCCTGACGCAGTTCACGGACCTCACGCTCCAACGCCCTGATCCGTGCCGTCTCGGCCGCGGTCGGCCCCGGTTGCGCCCCAGCGTCCCGCCGGACCTGCTTCCACCAGTCGTGCAGGCTGTCGCCAGAGCAGCCAAGCTTGCCACCAATCTCGCGACAGGCCGCCGATAGGCTCGGGTAATCTGATCGATGCTCGTCCAGAAGGCGCACGGCGCGCTCACGGAACTCAGGCGAATAACGTGATGTCTTCTTCTTCTCTGCCATAGGGCTCATCCTCCGAGAGTTTTGCTCTCCGGTAAACCCGGGGCAGTTCACCGACCGGAACGGCCGTTCGTTCGACGTCTTCATGACAGCAGGCCAGATCAGTGATTACACCGGTGCCACAGCCCTTCTGGACAGTCTCCCATCAGCCGAATGGATGCTGGCAGACCGGGGCTATGATACTGACTGGTTCAGGGATGCACTGGAGGAGAAAGGGATCAAACCCTGCATTCCGGGACGGAAATCCAGTGGGAACCTAGTAAAACACGACAAGCGGAAATACGAAAGACGCAACGGTATCGAGATCATGTTCGGGAGGCTCAAGGACTGGAGACGGGTCGCAACACGCTATGACAGATGCCCACCGTCTTCTTCTCGGCCATCTGCCTCGCTGCAACCGTCATGTTCTGGTTATGAGGCCTGAGCCTAAGTAATTTCGCGCATCCCGTCATAACGATATCATATCGTAACATTTCCCTGTCGCCAGCGGGTAAGTGCGGCCACAAGGAGATATTCATGATTGCGCGCGTGTCGCGGCTTCCTATGAGCCGCAGGAAGAAAACGATGTGGTGCAGCGGTGTCTTGTCCGCCTGTGCGGCTCTTGGCCTGTCGCTGCCCAGCCCGGCGCAGGCCGGTGTTACGGTCAATTTTGGCAAGGACAGGTCGTTCACGCTTGGCGTGGGCGTGCGCGGCCAGTACCTGACCCGCGATCCCGCGACCAAGGATAATTCAGACGCAGCCAGTGCGGCCGATTTTCGTATTTATATGGACGCGCAGTTTCATCGCTATGTCAAAACGACACTCAATCTTGAACGCCTGCGCGACGGTAACTGGAACGTGCTTGACGGTATCCTGCAGATTGAACCCACCAAGGCGTTCAATGTCTGGTTCGGGCGGATGCTGACGCCGAGCGACCGCTCAAACCTTGATGGGCCGTATTTTCTCAGCACCTATGCTTTTCCGCTGGTTTCGCAGTATCCCGGCGCATGGTCGGGCCGTGATGATGGCGTGACAATCTGGGGCAAGGTGCTGAAGGATCATTTCCGCTATATGGCCGGTATTTACCGGGGTCATAACTGGGTGCCCGGCGGGTCGAACTATGGCGAGCATCCGCTGTTTGCCGGTCGGCTGGAATATAACTTTCTCGATCCGGAACCCTCTTCGGCCTATTATACGGCCAGCACCTATTATGGAAAAGCCGATATTCTGGCTCTTGGTCTGGCCGGCCAGTATGAAGTGGATGGCGTGGGTTCAGCCCAGCAGAAAGGCGATTACAAGGCCTGGAACGTAGATGGCCTGTTTGAAAAAAAGATAGGAAAAGACGCTCGTTACGGTGTCTATACCCTTGAGGGAGCCTATTACCAGTATTATACCGACGGCGTGAAGGATATCGCCAGTGGTTACGGCCAGCGCAACCCGGATTACGGCAATGTCGGCGGGATCAATAATGGCACGGCTTTTCTGGCCAGCACGGCGTATCTCATTCCTTACAGGCTGGGCTGGGGGCGATTGCAGCCTTTGGTGCGCTATCAGGAGTTCCGTTACAAAAAAGATCTGTACGGCCCGGGACATCCGAAAACAACGCAGTTTGATGCAGGCGCCAACTACGTGATGGACGGGCATAACCTGCGATTTACCTTCGATTATGTCCACTACAACCCGGCTGGCAGCCACGCTTCGGATGCGTTTCTGCTGGGTATGCAGTTGCAGTACTGATCCGGCCCGGGACCGTTTGTTCCAATTTCCGGCCGGGTTTCGCACGATCATCCCGGCTTTATCGGAGTGCAGACTTTGAAACGATCTTTTCTGTATGGTGCACTTTTTATGTCCTGGTCCCTTGGCGTGGTGGCGGCCCATGCTGCGCCGTCTCTTCAGAGCATGGACTGTCGGCATCTTGTTGCGGAAGATGTCCGGCTGACTGACCAGATCAGCGCGCGCCAGAACCATGATACGCAATCGGCTGAGAAATCCTCTGCTTTCAGCGTCAGTTTTGATCCACTTCCGGGTTTCGGTATCATGAACGGCATGACCCTGACCCCTTCCGGGCATGGCAGCGTCAGTGAAGACGATGATGTGAAACTCGAAGACCTTGAAAAAAGGTTATCTGAAGTGCATGCGCTGGAGCAGAAAAAACTCTGCCCCAATATCACGGTGCCTTCCGACGAGCAGTCCCGTCTGCCGGATGCGCAGTAAGGGCACCGGGCGCAGCGGAGTCTGTTGGACTTGCACGGCAGGTCACGTGGTTAGGGCCCGCCCTGTCCTTCCTGGAGCAGGCGCGAGGCGGTGGCCGCTGCCGCAGCGCGGGTGCTCAGGCCGGTTTTGTTATAGATCTGCTCCATGTGTTTATCGACTGTACGGGGGCTGACGGCAAGAATATCCGCGATATCACGGCTGGTTTTCCCGCGTGAGATCCATAAAAGCACTTCAGCCTCACGGGCGCTCAGGCCCAGCCTGTCCTGTAGAATCCGCTCGGGCTGGCGAGGCTGTGTGGTAACGCGCAGGAGCCGTTCATCCTCCCCTATGCCATTGCCGGTTGCCCCGACAAAAATCAGGCTCAGTTCATCCTCATCAGCCAGATGGCGCAGCAGAACACGGCCCGGTTCTGGCAGCGGCGTGGGAATGGACAGGCCCGCCAGCAGGGCAGGGGGAATGTTTTCAAGCAGGCGGGCCGCGTGCGGCGTGGCCCACACGATATCTCCCTTACGGTTCAGGGCCAGAAAATACCGTCCGACATCATCCAGTGCGCCATGTGTGGCGCGGATACGCGCCGAGACTTCAAGATGAACGTTGACCCGTGCCAGCACCTCCTCCAGCCGGAGCGGTTTGGTCACGTAATCCACTGCCCCGGCCTCAAACGCGCGGAGCACGTGCTCGGTCTCGGTCAGGCCGGTCATGAAAATGATCGGTGCTGTTGCGGTCTGTCTGCGCCGGTGCAGTTTTTTGCAGACATCCCAGCCTGTCATGCCCGGCATCAGAGCATCGACCAGAATCAGGTCAGGCTCTGTGTGCGAGACGACTTCCAGTGCGGCCGCGCCCGACTGCGCAAGCAGCACGGTGTAGCCTTGGTCAGAGAGTTTTTCATCCATGATGCCCAGCACGCCGGGGTCGTCATCAATAACAAGGATACAGCGGCGTGTGGAAGCAGGCAGGGTCATGACTGTGTGTGTTCCAGATGCTGGCGAAGGTTTTCAAGCTGGTAGCGGGCAGCCAGTGTGAGCAGGGGCGCCAGAGTGTCCTGCAGCTCCGGACGGCTGGCCTGCAAAAGTGCCAGGTGCTTTTTCAACTGCCGCAGGTTGCCGCTGTTCAGGGCGCCAAGCAGGGTGGCCCGTTCAGCGGGAGAGAGGCGTTTGGCCTGTTCGTCCGGGGCGGTTTCATCCGGAGTGCCTGGCGGCTGTGGAGCGGCGTGGGGATGGGATGCGGCCGCCGGGGTGGGCATGACCCATGACAGGGCGAGCATATGGCGGATGTTTTCAAGCAGAACAGCCAGGTTGACAGGTTTGCCAATTACCGGGCAGTCCTCCAATGAGGGCACATGCCGGTTCGCGCTTTCCACCAGATTGCCTGTCAGGAACAGGATAGGAACGGACGTGCCACCCTGCGCGCGCAGGCGCAGCGCCAGTTCGCGCCCGTCCATGCCCGGCATCGACAGGTCCAGCAGCAGCAGGTCGGCATGGCCGGTTTCCAGCCAGCTCAGGCAGGCCGGGCCGCTTTCCACATCTTCGACGTCGAACCCGCACTGTTCAAGTAACTCCCGCATGATCTGGCGGTGTTCGGGGTTGTCATCCACAATCAGCACCCTGCGGCGCGGGCCTGTATAGCCTGAGGGGAAAGCCGGCAGGCGCGGGGCAGGCCGGGTCTGCCGGTCGGGCAGCATCAGCCGCACGCGAAAGCGCGTACCCACACCGGGCGTGCTGGCAAAAGTCAGTTCTGCTCCCAGTATTTCGGTCAGCAGTTTTGTAATGGTCAGCCCCAGACCTGTGCCCGGAATACTGGCCGTGGCAGCCGAGCGTTCAAAAGGTTCGAAAATCCGTGCCTGATCTTCAGGGGGAATGCCAAGGCCGGTATCTTCGATCACGAATTCCGCGATCTGGGCCTGCCATGTGGCAGAAAAGGTGACAGAGCCATGCTGCGTGAACTTGACCGCGTTGGACAGCAGGTTGAGCAGGATCTGACGCAGCCGGTGTTCATCGCAGGTTACGACAGCGGGCAGCGGGCCGGGCTGCCACAGGAACTGCAGGCCCCGTGCCTGCGCCTGCATGCGGATCATCTGCGCCACGGATTCGAGAAAAACCGGCAAGTCCACCGTGTCGGAATGCAGTTCGATCCGGCCAGCCTCAATCCGCGAGATGTCCAGAAGACCAGACAGGATACTGGTGATGTGCTCGCCGCTTTCGCGCATGATACCCAGCGCCCCTAGCCGCTCGGGTGGGATACGGCTGTCATGCTGGAAAAGCTGGATATACCCCATGATGGCGTTCAGCGGAGAGCGGATTTCATGGCTTATGCCGCTGATATAGCGGGTCTTGGCAAGGCTTGCGGCCTCGGCTTTTTCCCGTGCCTGTTGCAGGGCCTGATCAGTGCGGCGGCGCGCGCGGATCTCATTCATGAGCAGGCGGGTCTGGTGCAGGGTCTCGCGTGTAGCGGTGCGGCGGCTTTCCTGCGCCATCACCAGCAGCCACGCGCCTACCGCGCTGGCCAGAAAGGAAACGATCAGCGGCGGGTTGTCAAAGGACAGCCCTGTCTGGCGTGCCAGCAGCGCCATGATGACAACAATGCCGCAGAGTAGAAAGGCAAAGCGCCCGCCGGGCGCTGTCAGGATACGGCGCAGGCGGGCGGGCAGGTAATGCAGGGGGGCTGCCATCTGTGCTGCCATACGGGTGGAAACGGGCTTGCAGCGGTCACGGCAACGGCTGTCCAGCGAGCAGCATAGCGAGCAGATCGTGCCGCCATAGGCCGGACATGGGGCCATGTCTTCGGCGTCAAAGCGATGCTCGCAAATTACGCAGGTTCCGTGCGTTCTGGTGTTCCAGTCCGTTGGCGGGTGGCGGGCCAGATAGGTACGCCCGCCCGTTATGAAGGCCAGCAGTGGTGTGCTCAGCCAGGCCAGGGCGAGGGTCATGAACGGGGCATAGGCGGCGGCCAGCGGCCCTTCCACGCCGCTTAGGGCTACAAACCCCATACTGGCGGCCAGAGCCCACGCTCCCAGCCCGACAAGGTTGAGGTCGGGCAGGAACGCGCGTTTGAATTCTATCCGGGCCGGGCTCAGCTTCAGGGGCTTGCACAGGCTTACATCCCCCAGAATGGCCCCGATCCACGCACAGGCCAGCACGGCATAGAGCGTGATGCCTGTCTGGATGGTGTTCACCAGCCCCGCTTCCATCAGCAGCAGCGCGATGGCGATGTTGAACAGTACGTAAAACACTCGCCCTGGATGCGTGTGTGTCAGGCGGGAGAAGAAGTTGGACCATGCCAGAGAGCCCGCATAGGCGTTGGTGATGTTGATCTTGATCTGCGAGAGCGCGACCAGTGCCACGGTCAGCCCGGCGGTAAGCTGGGGGGGCACGCAGGTACTCCATGCCAGCCAGTACATCAGCCCCGGCTGGGCCGCCTGCGCGGCTGAAAAACCGGCTTGTAGTACTGCCCACGCCAGCAGCGAGCCCGCCATGATTTTAAAGGCATCCAGTACTACCCAACCCGGCCCGCCCACAACCAGCGCCACCCACCATGCCCTGCGGTTGCGGGGGGTCTGCTCAGGCAGAAAGCGCAGGAAGTCGATCTGCTCGGCACTCTGGCAGACCAGAACGATCATGACAGAGGCTGCGCTGCCGATGGCAATGGCGTTGACCTCGCCTAGCGCCGGGGCCAGCCCGGTAAAGTGAGTCCAGCCTGGCACAAGGTCGGGGTGGCTGAGCAGCAGCGCTACGAGCGGAATGAGGTTGAGCGCCAGCCAGACTGGCAGGGTCGCAATCTGGAACCGGGCGATGAAGGTCATGCCCCATGTGACCAGCGGGATGATGATGATCGAGCAGCCCAGATAAGCCAGCCAGAGTGGCATACCCAGTAGGGCATGCAGGGTGCCTGCCAGAATGGCGGCCTCCAGCCCGAAGAAGATGAAGGTGAAACTGGCATAGATGACCGACGTAATGGTGGAGCCGATATAACCGAATCCGGTGCCGCGCGTCAGTAGGTCTATATCCAGCCCCGCGCGCCCGGCCGCCACGCATAGAGGCAGGGTAATGCAGAAAATGACCACCGTGGCCAGCAGCGTGGCTAGCAGTGTGTTGGCAAAGCCGAAGGCCAGTGTCAGCGTGCCGCCCATGGCTTCGAGCGCGAGAAAGGAGGTGGAGCCAAGAGCTGTCAGGGCCGCGCGCATGGGGGTGGCGGCGCGGGCTTTGCGCGCCGTGAAACGCAGGGCGTAGTCCTCAAAGGTCTGGTTGGCCGCCCAGCGGCTGTACGCGCGCCGCGTGCGGACAATACGCAGGCGGCTGGTGTCTGGCGGCGGGGCTTGCGTCAAGGTCACGCGGTCCTGCTGTTCCCGGTTGGCTGGTGTATTTAATAGCGGTGGCGGGGGCTTGGTACGCCATACGCAGGATCGCGTATGGCGCGGTTGTCTGTCATTTGGCTGATAATGAGGGCAGCAGCAACAGGAGTGCTTTGTTCATGTCGGCCAAACTGCCCCCCTTTTCCCGCCGCGCCTTCGGGCGTCTGGCTCTGGCATCGTCCGCAGCGGCACTGGGTGCTGTCTGGAAACCGGGTGACGCGCTGGCTGCCCCCCCCAAGGGCGAGCCGATCAAGGTCGGTATTCTGCACTCCCTGTCTGGCACCATGGCGATCAGTGAAACGACGCTGAAGGACGTGATGCTGATGCTTATTGCTGAGCAGAACCGTAAGGGCGGGTTGTTGGGCCGCCCGCTGGAAGCTGTTGTGGTGGACCCGGCCTCCAACTGGCCGCTGTTTGCTGAAAAGGCGCGTCAGCTTCTGTCTGTGGACAAGGTGGCGGCGGTGTTTGGCTGCTGGACCAGCGTGTCGCGCAAATCGGTTCTGCCGGTGTTCGAGGAACTCGACGGTGTCCTGTTCTATCCGGTCCAGTATGAAGGGCAGGAGTGCAGCCGCAATATTTTCTACACGGGTGCAGCCCCCAACCAGCAGGCCATTCCCGCCGTGGATTATCTGCTGAGCGAGGAAGGCGGCGGCGCCAGGCGTTTCGCCCTTGTGGGCACGGATTACGTCTATCCGCGCACGACCAACCAGATCCTGCTCAATTACCTGAAGGCCAAGGGCATCAAGGAAGAGGATATCATGGTCAACTATACGCCGTTCGGGCAGTCCGACTGGCAGACCATTGTTTCCCAGATCAAGACCTTTGGTTCGGCGGGCAAGAAAACAGCCGTTGTTTCAACCATCAATGGCGATGCCAACGTACCTTTCTACAAAGAGCTGGGCAATCAGGGTATTTCCGCCACCGATATTCCCGTCATGGCCTTCAGTGTGGGCGAGGAAGAATTGGCGGGCATGGATACCAGGCCGCTGGTTGGCCAGCTTGCTGCGTGGAACTATTTCGAAAGCATCAATACCCCCGCCAACGAGGCGTTTATCAAGGAATGGCACGCGTTTACGAAAAATCCCAAGCGCACGACAAACGATCCGATGGAGGCGCATTACATCGGCTTCAATATGTGGGTGCAGGCGGTGACCAAGGTGGGCAGCACCGACCATGACAAGGTGATCGACGCCATGATCGGTATTCGCCAGCCCAACCTGACAGGTGGTATTGCCGAAATGCTACCGGATCATCATCTGACAAAACCTGTCTATATCGGCGAAATTCAGGATGACGGGCAGTTCTCCGTGGTGTGGAAGACGCCCGAACTGGTGCCAGGGCAGGCGTGGTCGCCATGGGTGCCGGAAACTAAAGACCTGATCGGAGACTGGAGCAAGCCGATTGTCTGCGGCAATTACAACACTGTTACAAAAACCTGCCTTAGCAAGAAACATGCGTAGTCTTTTGCGTTTCTGCCTTGTGGCTGCTCTTTGCATGGGGGCCGCTCTTGCGACACCGCTGCCTGCGCTGGCTGATGGGCTCTCGGAGCTGGCCAGCGGACAGTTCGACGCTGTGGCGCAGGGTGTGAGTGATCTCGCCGTATCGGGCGCCGCACAGGCGGATACCGTGCTGCGCGCGCTTGAGCAGCGGCGGCTGTTTTTTACGCCTGAGGGTAGCCTGTTCATGCGTGAGAACGAGGCCTATGTGGATGCCCGCACCGGCCAGCCCGTAGCCACTCCGCCGGAGGGTCTAACCCCCGTGCGGCTGAACAACCGCGTGCGCAAGGCGCTTGCGGGCGCGCGGGCGGGCATGGACCTGTTTTCGGAGGACAGGGGCGCGCGGCTGGGCGCGGCCATAACCTTGTACGAGCGGCATGACCCGGCGGCGTTACCGGTGATGGGACGTGCCCTGATTACGGAAAAAGACCCTGCTATTCGTAAGGAACTGGTGCTGGCCCACGCCGCCACCATTCTGGTGCAATCGCCGGTGGCTGAGCAGCTTGCGGCAAGGATGCAGGCTGTTGCTGTCCTGCGCGCTACAGGTGGGCTGGAGGCGCGCGGTATTCTGGCAGGGGTAGGGCGCGCGGGGGCTGAAGACGCGCAGGTGCGTAAGGCGGCGCAGGAGGGCGTTGCAAGCATAGACTTGCGCCTGCGGGCATGGAGCATTGGCCAGAACGCCTTTTATGGCTTGAGCTATGGCTCCGTACTGCTGCTGGCCGCGACAGGGCTTGCCATTACCTTTGGTGTTATGGGGGTGATTAACATGGCCCATGGCGAGCTGGTCATGATCGGAGCCTATGTCACGTGGCTGGTGCAGCAGGGCGTGCGCTCGGCGGCTCCCGCGCTGGAGCCTGTGGCGCTGCTTCTGGCCATTCCGGCAGCGTTCTGCGTCTGCGGAGGGCTGGGTGTGCTGATCGAACGCGGGCTGATCCGGTTCTTGTATGGCCGCCCGCTTGAAACCCTGTTGGCGACATGGGGGTTGTCGCTCATGATGCAGCAGGCCGTGCGTTCGGTGTTCGGGCCGACCAATATTGCGGTGGCCACGCCAGGTTGGCTGACAGGTTCGTTCGCGCTGGGGGGAATGGACATAACCCTTAATCGGCTGGCTATTCTTATTTTTGCCTTTCTGGTGCTGGGCACGCTTATGGGCGTGCTGCGGCGCACCCCGCTGGGGTTGGAAATGCGCGCGGTTACACAGAACCGCCGCATGGCTGCTCTCATGGGTATCCGCACTCCGCGCGTGGATGCGCTGGCCTTCGGGCTGGGGGCCGGGCTGGCGGGGCTGGCCGGGGTTGCTGTCAGCCAGATTGACAATGTCAGTCCCAATCTGGGGCAGACCTACATTATCGACAGCTTCATGGTGGTGGTGTTTGGGGGCGTGGGTAACCTGTGGGGCACGTTGGCCGCAGCCATGACACTGGGGATGGGTGGCAAGGTTCTGGAGCCTGTCATTGGTGCCGTATCCGCCAAGATCGCCATTCTCGTGCTGGTCATCCTGTATATCCAGCGGAACCCGCGTGGCATGTTTCCGGTGCGTGGGCGCGGGGTGGAATCATGAGCCGCCTGTTTTCACCGGCTCCGGGCCGACCGGGCTTTGGGGGTGTCGCGTGTATGGCGGTGGCGGTGCTGGTGGGGGCGGTAGTGCTGGCGGGCGCCAGCCTGCTGCCCGAAAGCAGTCCGCTGCATGTGTCCGCCTTTACGGTTTCGCTGGCAGGCAAGTATCTCTCTTACGCCATGCTGGCGCTTGCCGTTGATCTAGTGTGGGGCTTTGCGGGGATTCTGACGCTGGGCCATGCCGCGTTCTTTGCGCTCGGTGGCTACGCCATGGGCATGTATCTCATGCGCGAAATTGGCGCGCGGGGTGTGTATGGCAATGCCAGTCTGCCTGATTTCATGATCTTCCTGTCATGGACAAAGTTGCCCTGGTACTGGTGGGGCAGCGGGCATTTTCTCTGGGTCTGCCTGCTGGTGCTGGCTGTGCCGGGCGTGCTAGCGGGTGTGTTTGGCTGGCTGGCTTTCCGCTCGCGGGTTTCGGGTGTGTATCTGTCCATCATGACGCAGGCGCTGACTTATGCCCTCATGCTCGCGTTTTTTCAGAATGGTTTGGGGTTTGGGGGCAATAATGGCCTGACCGATTTCAAGGATATTCTAGGGGCTGACCTGCATAGCCCCGTAACCCGTGCGGTGCTATTGATGGTTACGGGGGGCGTGCTGGCGCTGGCGCTCATGCTGGCGCGTTTTGTGGTGGCTGGCCGCTTTGGCAATCTGCTGGTGGCGGTGCGCGACGCGGAAAGCCGCACGCGTTTTCTCGGCTACAGGCCCGAGCAGGTGAAACTGCTGGTGTGGGTGTTTTCCGCCATGCTCGCAGGGCTGGGGGGGGCGCTCTATGTAACGCAAGTCGGGATTATCAACCCCGGCGAGTTCGCGCCTGCCAATTCGATTGAATCCGTGATCTGGGTTGCGGTCGGTGGCCGTGGAACCCTGTCCGGGGCGGTGCTGGGAGCGGTGCTGGTGAACATGGGCAAGACCGTGTTTACCGCATGGCTGCCGGAATTCTGGCTGTATGGGCTGGGGCTTCTGTTTCTGGTTACGACGCTGTTCCTGCCCAAAGGGGTTATGGGGCTGTTCAGGCCCGTCCCCCGAGCCCCCGCGCAGGAGGTCACGCCTGAAGTCTCCAGCTTGGAAGGAGATGAGGCATGAAGGCGCCCCCGCTTCTGGAAATGCGTGATGTCACTGTCACGTTTGATGGGTTCCGGGCCATAAACAGCCTGAGCCTGACGCTGGCTCCGGGTGAAATGCGCGCGATTGTCGGCCCTAATGGCGCGGGCAAAACGACCATGATGGATATCATTACCGGCAAGACCCGGCCCGATACAGGCAGCGTGCGCTTTCACGGGCAGGATCTTACCCGTCTGGACGAGCCCGCCATCGCTCGGTTGGGAATTGGCCGAAAATTTCAGAAACCTACGGTTTTCGAGGCGCTGAGCGTGCGTGAAAACCTACTTTTGTCCTTAAGCGGCCTGCGTGCGCCGTTTGCCGTGCTGATGGCCCGGCTTTCCGGACAGGAGCATGCGCGGGTGGATCAACTGCTGGATATGACTAGACTAGGCGATTTTGCTGACCATCAGGCTGGCGGGATGAGCCACGGGCAGAAGCAGTGGCTCGAAATTGGCATGCTGGTAGGGCAGGAGCCTGAACTGCTGTTGGTGGATGAACCCGTGGCAGGCATGACGGATGCCGAAACCATGGCCACAGCCGACTTGCTGCGCGCCATCAACCGCACGCGCAGCGTTGTGGTGGTGGAGCACGATATGGATTTTGTGCGGGCGCTGGGTGTTAGCGTAACCGTGATGCATGAAGGCTCCGTACTGGCGGAGGGCGCGCTGGACGAAGTCAGTGCCGATCGGCGTGTTATCGAGGTCTATCTTGGTCGTTAGCGTGTGCGCGGTGTTCTGTTCGGGCGCTATGGATGTAAGAAAGGGAGACAGCCCGCATGCTCAGGGTTGAGGATGTCTATCTGCACTACGGAGCCGCCATAGCCTTGCGTGGCGTTTCCCTGACCGCGCAGGTGGGGCAGGTGCGCTGCGTTCTGGGGCGCAATGGCGTTGGTAAGACCAGCCTTCTGCGCGGCATTACCGGCATGCACGCGCTCAGTGCCGGGCGGATCGAATGGGAAGGCGAGGACATAACCCGCCTGCCCGCCTATGAGCGGGCTAGACGGGGTATTGCCACCGTGCCGCAGGGGCGGGACATTTTTCCGTTGCTGAGCGTGCGTGAAAATTTGGCAACTGGCTTTGGCCTTTTACCACGAAGGCAACGTCGGGTGCCTGATGAGATTTTCGACCTTTTTCCCGTTCTTGCAAAAATGCTTGACCGTAAAGGGGGCGACCTTTCCGGCGGACAGCAGCAGCAGCTTGCCATTGCGCGCGCACTGGTAATCCGCCCCCGCCTGTTGGTACTGGATGAACCCACGGAAGGGATTCAGCCCAGTATCATCAAGGATATCGGCACCATTATCGGGATGCTGCGCGACCGGGGCGATATGGCGATTGTGCTGGTTGAACAGTATTTCGATTTTGCCTTTGCTCTGGCCGATCAGGTGACTGTCATGGATCGGGGCAAGGTTGTGCTGTCAGGTGAGGCACGCACTCTCGTTGCGGACGAACTGCGCGCGCATATCGCAATCTGACCCGCACCTGACTCAGGACAAGCGTTTCACGTCAGTCACGCACAGAACGACAATGAACGTCGAGATGACCATGGTCCAAGAGATCGTCTCATGCAGGAAGAGAGGTGGCCCCGGTTTTTCAGACAGGGGTCTAAGCTATAATCCGACCTGAGAGAGGACGGGTTTTATGGGCAAAGTTACGCGCAAGATGTATGGGGCGGAGTTCAAATCACGGGTTGTCCTGGAGGCGATCCGGGGTGAACTGATGCTGGCGGAACTGGTGACGAAACATGGCGTGCATCAGACGATGATCGCCCAATGGAAGCGCCAGGCGATCGAGGGGATGACGGCGACCTTTTTCCGGGAAGGCAGTGGCTGATCCACCCGCTCTTCAACATCAAAGAAACCGGGCGGCTTCATCAGCTATCCTTCCAATCAACGCAGAAGAAATGGAATCACAGAGCAGGGCTCAAAACTAGAGGGGTTTTTGAACCCTCCATTTGCTTCCGCTTTTTGCTGAGCAATGCGTAAGGGGATTAATCGGCGACCTGTCAGATGTATGACAATAGATGCAAAATCAGAATAAATAAGGGCTATCAACAGGAAATGGCTTGGAATTATCATGAAATTTGTCCAGACGAACAAGAGCAATCAACGGAGGAAAGATGTGACGTCGTGCTGTTGCAAGGCGGTATAGAAAATATTGCGGGAAAAAGATTGCAGGACATCCGCTCCAACCAGCAGGAGGGTCAGACCCAGCACTGCGGCTAGGGCCTGTTAGCGCCTGAAATTCTTCCTATATCATATGGATGGAAGAAGGAGACGAAACAGGCACTTTTACAGACAAGACATGGGCAATCTGGGAACCTCTGATTGAGGCGGTTCGCCCGAGGGGCAAGACGTCGCCACATGATCTGCGACGCACGATAGCAGCGATTTTCTGGCGGCATGAGAATGGCGCGAAATGGCGGAGTATCCCCGCTGAAGTGGGTCCGTGGTGGCGGGCGGCCCAGCTTTTCATTTGCTGGGCGAATCTGGGTGTGTGGGAACGCCTGCTCGCACTGGTTCAGGACCAACGGGGGGTAGCACTCGGTATGACTTTTCTGGATGGTACAAACATCAGGGCTCACCACAAGGCGGCGGGAGCCCAAAAAAAGGGGCCTCTTTCGAAGAGCGAGACCATCGTGAAGCACTTGGCCGCTCTCGCGGCGGCTATGGCACAAAAGTTTGCGTGATAGCAGACGGGCATGGAAAGGCGCTTGGCTTTGCCCTGGCACCCGGTCAGGCCCATGAACTGCCACTGGCTCCCGCCATGCTCGATAGCCTTACTGCCATTCCCCTGTGGGTCGTGGCGGACAAGGGCTATGCCTCGGACGCCTTTCGTGAACGTATCTGGGACATGGGAGCCCGACCGGCTATTCCCGTGAAACGACGCGATGCGCCGGTCGCTTGCCCCAGATGGGCCTATCGGTGCCGACACCTGGTCGAGAACCTCTGGGCCCGTCTCAAGGAGTGGCGTGCTGTCGCAACCAGATACGAAAAAACAGCAACGTCATTCCTCGCGGTCATCCACATCGCTGCCGCAGCAGACTGGATCAAGTGCTAACAGGCCCTAGTCTTCTAAAGCACCGCACAACAAGACAGTGACACAGTGAAACCAGTAATTGTGCAGGAATTCCTATGATTTTCCTATAAACATCGCTGTAGTCCCATCTGTCATTCCTATGTCGTCCCGCCTGATACTTTGAGAAACACACAAGGAGCATTCTCGTATGCTGGATATTCTGTATCTCGCATTTGGAGTGTTTGGCTTCGGCGTATGCGTCGCCTACATTTCCATTTGCACGAGGGTCTGATCATGACCTTTGAACTCATCATGGCCAGCGTCGTCACGTTTGGCCTTCTGGTCTATATGACGGCAGTTCTCCTGCGACCGGAGAAATTCTGACAATGTCATTCTATGGCTGGGTCACCATCATGGCTTTCCTCATCTGCGTTGTTGCGATGACGAGGCCGCTTGGTGGTTTCCTCAAACGTGTTCTCGAAGGAGAGCAGCATGTTCTTGGACGCCTCTTTGGCCCCATCGAGCGCGGAATCTATCGTGTCGCGGGCATCCAAGCGGATCGAGAGCAGTCGTGGTCACAATACGCTATCGCGATTATCGTCTTCAAGATTACCTGTTTTGTGGTGGTTTACGTTCTACTACGCCTTCAAGGTGCGTTGCCGCTCAATCCGAACGGCATGGGGGCCGTCGCACCCGATGTTGCCTATAATACCGCCATCAGTTTCCTGACGAATACAAACTGGCAGAGCTATGGCGGCGAAACGACCATGAGCTATCTCAGCCAGATGCTTGGGTTGACGGTACAGAATTTCGTCTCGGCGGCAGCGGGCATCGCAATCGCGGCAGCGGTCATTCGTGGGTTTGCGCGCCGCAGTGCCTCGTCGATCGGCAATTTCTGGGCGGACCTCGTACGGACGACGTTTTATGTTCTGCTGCCGATCTGTGTAGTCTTGGCGCTGTTTTTCGTGCTTGAAGGTGTGCCTCAGACTCTTCTGGGTTCTGTCACGGCGTCCACATTGGAGGGTGCGCATCAGACGATCGCCCTTGGTCCTGTCGCTTCCCAGGAAGCGATCAAACTGCTTGGCACCAATGGTGGCGGCTTCTTTAACGTCAATTCTGCTCATCCATTCGAAAATCCGAACGCGCTGACCAATTTTGTGCAGATGCTCGCTATTTTTGCTCTGGGCGCGGGGATGACCAACATGTTTGGGCGCATGGTCGGCAAAGAGCGTCAGGGATGGACTATTTTCTCCGCCATGGCCGTGCTTTTCCTGATCGGCGCGGGCATCGCCTACTGGTCGGAAGCTCATGCCAATCCCTTGATCACCGCACTTGGCGCCGATCCGTCTACAGGGAATATGGAGGGTAAGGAAACGCGTTTTGGGGTTGTTGGCTCTGCACTGTTTGCGACCGTCACGACAGACGCATCCTGTGGTGCTGTCAACGCAATGCATGAAAGTTTCTTGCCTCTCGGTGGTATGGTGCCGCTGCTCAACATGATGCTCGGGGAAATTATTTTCGGCGGCGTCGGTTCAGGTCTTTATGGCTTCCTGCTCTTCGCCATCATCGCCGTTTTCATGGCGGGCTTGATGGTCGGACGTACACCGGAATATCTCGGCAAGAAAATCGAGGCGCGCGAGATCAAAATGACGATGCTGGCAGTCCTTTGCCTGCCGCTCGTAATGCTGGGTTTTACCGCGCTTGCTGTTGTCGTGCCAGCAGGGCTATCGGCTTTATCTGCGAGCGGGCCCCATGGTTTTACTGAGGCACTTTATGAGTATACTTCTGCAGCCGGAAATAACGGTAGCGCTTTTGCTGGACTGACGGCGAACACATTCTGGAACGTGACGCTTGGTATCGCCATGATGGCAGGCCGCTTCTTCGTCATCATTCCGGTGCTGGCCATTGCAGGGGCAATGGCTGCGAAGAAAACGGCTGCTCCCACGCCCGGCACGTTCCCGACTGATACCGCTCTTTTCATTGCTCTCGTGACAGGCGTGATCCTGATCGTGGGTGGCCTCACCTTTCTTCCTGCACTCGCTCTTGGGCCGATCGTCGAGCATCTTGCGATGCTGCGCGGCACCCTGTTCTAAGAGGCGCATCGTTCATGGCATTCCATTTACCTCATTCCGAATCTACGCATGGTGGCCGGCAGCCGGAACATCGTAGTCAGGGAAGCCTGATGCAGGCATCGCTCCTGCTGCCTGCTATCGGAGAGAGCTTTCGCAAGCTTGATCCGCGCATCATATGGCGCAACCCGGTCATGTTTGTTGTGGAGGTCGTCACCATTCTAACGACCGTCCTGCTCCTACGGGACATGATCGTCGGGGGCACACATCTCGGCTTTGCGATCCAGATCAATCTCTGGCTCTGGTTTACGCTCCTCTTCGCCAATTTCGCTGAGGCCGTCGCGGAAGGACGTGGCAAGGCGCAGGCCGACAGTCTGCGCCGTACCAGGACTGAAACACTTGGCAAGCGTCTCCTGATCAATGACGAGGGGGGCTACTCACATCTCGGTCTGTATGAGGAGATTCCTGCTCCTGAGCTCGTGGTAGCTGATGTTGTGCTGGTTCAAGCGGGCGACTTTATTCCAAGCGACGGCGAAGTTATTGACGGCATTGCATCGGTTGATGAATCTGCCATCACGGGTGAATCTGCACCTGTGATCCGCGAAAGCGGCGGCGATCGTTCCGCAGTGACGGGCGGCACGCGTGTTCTGTCAGACTGGATCATTGTACGGATTACAGCAGCTCAGGGTTCGACCTTTCTTGACCGAATGATTTCACTCGTCGAGGGTGCACAGCGACAGAAGACGCCTAACGAGATCGCGCTGACGATCCTGTTGGCGGGTATGACGCTGATATTCATCTTCGCGGTCGCGACGATCCCGAGTTTCGTGCATTATGCAGGCGGCCATATTTCGGTACTGATCCTCGTCGCGTTGTTCGTGACCCTGATCCCGACGACCATTGGCGCTTTGCTCTCCGCAATCGGTATCGCGGGTATGGATCGGCTGATCCGCTTCAACGTTCTCGCCATGTCCGGGCGCGCGGTGGAAGCGGCAGGAGATGTTGATACACTGCTACTCGACAAGACCGGCACGATTACTATTGGTGACAGGCAGGCTACCGCGTTCGTTCCTGTCTCAGGCGTAACAGAGCATGAACTCGCTGATGCGGCGCAGCTTGCATCTCTGGCCGATGAAACGCCGGAAGGGCGCTCGATCGTCGTGCTTGCGAAGGAGAAATTCGGTATTCGCGGGCGGGATATGAATGCTCTCGGTGCACATTTTGTGCCATTTACAGCACAAACACGCATGAGCGGCGTAGATGTCGGGGACAGACAAATCCGCAAGGGCGCGGTGGATAGTATAATCGCATGCCTTGGGGAGGCAGTGCCCTCTGTCGAACAGATCTGCCAGATTGCCGACGATATCGCCCGTCAGGGCGGCACGCCTCTTGCCGTCGCGGACAATACGCGTTTGCTCGGTGTGGTACATCTGAAGGATGTGGTAAAAGGTGGAATTCGCGAACGTTTTGCGGAACTGCGGCGGATGGGGATCCGGACCGTCATGATCACCGGCGATAATCCCCTGACGGCGGCAGCGATCGCTGCAGAAAGCGGTGTGGACGATTTCCTCGCCCAAGCGACGCCCGAAGCGAAGCTGACGTTGATCCGTTCGGAACAGGCGTCTGGGAAGCTGGTGGCGATGTGCGGAGATGGCACCAACGATGCGCCAGCTCTGGCGCAGGCCGATGTTGGTGTGGCCATGAACACGGGAACGGTTGCTGCACGTGAGGCAGGCAACATGGTAGACCTTGACAGCGATCCGACAAAGCTCATTGAGATCGTCGGGATCGGAAAACAGCTTCTCATGACGCGCGGCGCCCTGACGACTTTTTCGATTGCTAATGATGTCGCCAAGTATTTCGCCATTATTCCCGCCATGTTTGTGGGTTTCTATCCAGCACTTTCTGCATTGAACATCATGCATCTTGCTACGCCGGAAAGTGCTGTGCTTTCGGCAATTATCTTCAATGCCCTGATCATTATCGCGCTTATTCCGCTGGCGCTGAAAGGCGTTCGTTATCGCCCGGTCGGCGCTGCAGCACTTCTGAGGCGTAATCTTCTTGTCTACGGCATTGGCGGGCTTGTCGTCCCGTTTATCGGAATCAAACTCATCGATATGCTCGTGACGAGCATCGGTCTGGCCTGAGGACACCAGCATGACTCTTATCCGTCAACTTCGTCCCGCTTTGGTGATTTTCGGAATTCTTTCCGCTCTCACCGGCCTGCTTTATCCGCTCGGCATAACGGCCATTTCGCATCTCTTACTACCAGAAAAAGCGGGCGGCAGTCTGATCCATGAAGGTGGTCAAACAGTTGGTTCCGCGCTGATCGGTCAGAACTTCACGCAACCCCGCTATTTTCATGGTCGCCCCTCGGCGACAGCTGGTACTGACCCTGCTGACCCTGCGAAAATCATTCCAATGCCCTATAATGCTGCGGCTTCGGTGGGTTCCAACGCCAGTCCGACCTCAAAAGCACTTGCAGAGCGTGTCTCGGCTACTCTTGCGCAACTGAAGGCTGAAAATCCGGAATCCGTTGCAGCAGGTATGCAAATACCTATGGATCTCGTGACAACATCCGCCAGTGGTCTGGATCCGGATATCTCGCCGCAGGCTGCATTTTTTCAGGTCAAGCGTATTGCACGTGCGCGCAATCTACCCGAAGAGACGGTCAGACAACTGGTCGACCATATGATTGAACACCCATTGATGGGATGGCTTGGCGAACCGCATCTCAATGTGTTGGAACTCAACATGACATTGGATACTTTGTACAAGTGATGGAAACACATCTCATCCGTCCCGATCCTGATGCCCTTTTGCGGCAGACCGCGCCTGATGGTGGCAACCACCAGCGCGGTCGCCTCAAAGTCTTCCTTGGTGCGGCGCCCGGTGTCGGCAAGACATTTGAAATGCTGACAGCTGCACACCAATTGCAGCGAGATGCCGTCGATGTCGTGATTGGCGTGGTTGAGACGCATGGTCGCTCTGAGACGGCGGCGCTGGTGGGTGGCCTGGAACTGGTGCCCCTACGCACCGTGACTTATCGGGGGCGGATGGGGCAAGAGATGGATCTCGACGCGGTGCTCAGGCGCGCTCCGCGCGTCGTGGCTGTGGACGAATTGGCGCATACAAACGCGCCAGGATCACGCCATCCGAAGCGTTGGATGGATGTCGAGGAACTGCTCGCTGCTGGGATCGATGTCCTGACAACCGTCAATATCCAGCATCTTGAAAGCCTCAATGATATTGTTGCATCCATTACACGCATTCGCGTGCGGGAGACGGTTCCCGATCACGTGATCGGGAATGCTGATGAGGTCGAGCTTATCGACCTGACTCCAAACGATCTGCTGCAGCGGATGCGTGACGGCAAAATCTACGCCGAGCATACGGCTGGGCGGGCGATGCTTCATTATTTTTCCCCGGGTAATCTGACAGCGTTGCGAGAGCTTGCGCTACGCCAGACCGCACAACAGGTTGATGCACAACTTGTCGACCATATGAAGGCTAATGCGATCGTCGGCCCATGGGCGGCCGGCGAGCGGATCATGGTCTGCCTGACTCTTCAGGACGGAGATGTCAGTCTCCTGCGTTATGGCAAGCGTTTGGCCGACCGTCTTCATGCCCCATGGATTGTGCTGCATGTCGAGACGAACCGCGATCTGAGCGACGCGGCCCGTACAAAAATGGCCTCCCAGATGCATTTGGCGCAATCTCTCGGCGCGGAGACCGTTACGATACCGGGGCAGGACGTGGCGCTTGATGCCATCGCCTATGCCCGGACGCAGAATGTGACACAGATCGTAGCGGCGCACCCAGTTGGGCATGGTTGGAGTGGACGGGTCCGGCAGTGGCTGGGAGGTTCGACGACAGAGCGTCTGATACACTTTGCGCAGGGCTTTCCCGTACATGTCGTGCCACGTTCTCCATATGAGGATGCCACGACCGAACAGCCACTCAATACCGAACCCTTCAGAGCAGGTCCTTATGTCGTTGGGACAATGATCGTACTCGGTGCACTGGCAGTGGCACTTCTGCTACGCCGGGGATTCGAGGTCAGCAATGTCTCTCTGGCCTTCCTGACCGCGATCCTCGGCGTAGCAGTCGCCTATGGCCTCTGGCCGTCGCTATGGGCTTCTTTGCTGGGGATGCTTTGCTTCAACTTCTTTTTTCTTCCGCCCCTTTATACGCTGACGATCGCGGCCCCGGATAATGTCGTGGCCCTGTTCTTTTTCTTCGCAACAGCACTCATTGCCAGCAATCTGGGGGCGCGTGTTCGTAATCAGGCCGTCGTAGCGCGACATCGGGCGGACATTACGCAGTCGTTGTATCATTTCAGCCGCACGATCACGGGGATCATCAAACTCGATGATCTGCTGTGGTCGGTGAGTCATCAGGTCGCGACAATGCTCGACTGTGACGTGGCCATCCTGCTTCCTGAAAGTGGGGCGCTTGAAGTCAAGGCCTCCTATAATGGTGGAAAAATCGTTGGATCTGACGATCTGGCGGCCGCGGTCTGGGCATGGAAGCACAATAAGGTAGCAGGCCGGGGATCGGATAACCTTCCTGGCGTGCGATGGCTCTTCGTCCCTCTGCGGACCGGGCGTGGACCCGTCGCCGTGATCGGCCTTCATACGGAGAAGGCAGGCCCCATTCTCGACGTGGAGCAGCAGGGGTTGCTGGACGCACTGGGTGATCAAACTGCATCCGCCATCGAGAGTGTCCTGCTGGCAAGAGAGTTGGATCAGGCGCGGCTCGATGCCGAGACCGACAAACTACGGGGTGCTCTTTTGACGTCGATTTCCCACGATCTGAGAACGCCTTTGGCTTCTATTCTAGGCGCAACATCCAGCCTCGAAAGTTATGGCCATGAACTCGACGAGGTTGCGCGGCAGGAACTGCTTGCGACTATTCACGATGAAGCTGAGCGATTGAACCAGTTCGTCGCTAATCTTCTTGATATGACCCGTCTTGAAGCAGGATCTCTCCAGCCGCGTAAAGAGCGGGTCGATGTCGGCGAAGTGATCGCCAGTACCCTTTCCCGTGCCGCCCGTCTGCTCTCTGGTCACGAAACAGAAATGATCATTGAGCCCGATTTGCCGATGCCACTTTTGGACGACGTTCTTCTGGAGCAGGCACTTTTCAACATTCTCGATAATGCTGGAAAATATACGACTCCCGGCACCAAAATAGTCGTTACGGCATCCTCTGGTGCTGATACTTTACTTATTCGCGTTACGGATGAGGGTGAGGGGTTTGCGGCTCGTGATCCGGAAGCGGCTTTCAGCAAATTCAAACGTTTCAAATCTGCAGATCGATCTCGTCCTGGAACAGGTCTGGGCCTTGCGATTACTCGGGGTTTCATCGAATCCATGGGGGGAACGATTGTGGCACGCAACCGACAGGACTGCTCCGGAGCAGAGTTGGTCATGATATTTCCTTTAGCAGAGAACCATAAGAAATGAGCGATCCATCGGTCTTGATTGTGGACGACGAGCCTGCCATTCGACGCCTCCTCAGGACCGCCCTCGGCAGTCAGACCTGGCGTGTGCTTGAAGCCCGAACAGGTGAAATGGCCTTGCGCATGGTGGTGGAAACTGTCCCAGACGTCGTCGTGCTTGATCTGGGGCTGCCGGACTTCGACGGAGTGGAAGTCCTTCGGCGCCTGCGACAAGTTCATCCGACTTTACCCGTCGTGATTCTCTCGGTCCGTGATGACGAGCGCGGCAAGGTCGCCGCCCTTGAAGCGGGTGCTGATGATTATGTGACCAAGCCGTTCAGCATGGCTGAACTGGAAGCCCGTATGCGTAATGCGTTGCGCCATGCGTTACAGCAGGAGGGGACCGTTCCGCTGTTCGTGTCGGGCGATTTGAGCATCGATCTCGTGCGCCGCCATGTATTTCACAATGAAAATGAAATCAGGCTTTCGCCAAGGGAGTGGGATATCCTGCGCATGCTGGTTCGTTATGCAGGTCGTGTCCTGACCCACCAGACCATCATGAGTCAGCTATGGGGGGCAACGGGCGATGTTCAACAACTTCGTGTTTATATCCGACAGATACGGCAGAAGATTGAGGTCGATCCGGAGAGACCACGTTATATCCTAACTGAAACAGGCGTCGGATATCGGCTGGTTCAATTTTAAAAAATGGAATTCTGATTTTCAATAACACATAACATTATTGTTCAGGTAATCCTCCCATTTTTAGTGGGGTAATGAATGAGAATTCAGGCAGTTTCTTTTGGTTTCTGGTCGAGGGGTGGCCCGCTGTCTCTCATGTTTGGTCTGTAATAGTTATATGTCCAGAGTCATTGTGTTGCGACTTCCTGTGCGTCCTGAATGCTTTCGGACAGATGCTGAGAAAATTCTCATTCAAAAGCCACTCTTTTTATGGGGGGATTACCCGGTGTGTGGCGGTAGTATACTGGGTCTGCTGGCAAGATTACGAACTACCAGATCGGAGTAGTTGGTGCGTATGTGTCGGAAGCGGGGTACACCTTTATTAACTGCGCCCTATATTGTTTCAAATATGCAGTAATATCGATTAGCTTCCCAAGGCGCTGATTGATGGTTCGCTCGTTGTTCCACTCTCTGGCGCGTTGAGATCAAGAAAAGCTCGGTTCCGCGACAGCTCGTTAGACATCATGCGTAACGTCGCCAGAGTAACGAGAATCTCGATCCGACGCGACAGGTTGAACTCCGTGATCTCGTGCTCATCGAACATCCTGATAGCAAGCGAGATTGTGCGTGCGGTCCTGCCGTAATGTGCTCCTCGCCGACGGGTAAAATCGGCCATGCGGGCGTTCACCAGTTCGAGCGCGCGTTGCAGCCGAGGGGGCAAAACCGATGTGCTTATTGCCGCGTGTAGACGCTCAAGACCCAGCAGGAGGCTCGTGCTGGAAAGCGTGCCGCGCAGGGTTGCGTCGATCACGCCGTCATGATGACCAGCCACGACATTGAGCAGGCGGATCATGCGGCTGACACCCGTGCCGACAATATGGAGCGCCTGCGTGCGGTACGCGTGAGATGCGTAACGATGGAGGTCGCGAAGTACGTCTCGACGGAGTACGCGGCACACAACATCGGGACGAGTGGGCAGGACGAGACGGTACATCCATACGGAAAAGAACATCGCAAGGAGGAGCGGTAGAGCCGTATTGAAAAAAATCACTTCATCAAGCCGGCCTTGGTTCGATGGCATGATGAGAATGGGCAGGAAAAGGTTAAAAGCCACGCCGCTAATGATTAATGTCGGGCTGGACATCGCCAATCCGCCGAAAACGAAAGGAAGGGTCAGGGCGCCGGCCAGCATCTCGTACGGCGCGAGCGTGGGAATGATCCAGAAGGCAATGATCATGCTGACCAGACTTGCAAACATCGTACCGTGCATCAGCGTGTTCGTGATCGCGGCTGGGCGATCGAGTGTCGGGAAAAGTGAACACATTACCCCCACGAACATCAGGAATCCGTCGCCGCTCGGCCATGCTGTGGCAATCCAAATTCCGCCGGCCAGCAGAACGGGGATAAAGGCGCGCAGGCCATTGGCGCGCGCAAGTCTCCAATCCCGATAGGTGCGGATGGCGAAGCGAAAGCGGTCGCGGCGGATAACGGGACGGGGGACGGCGGCAAGGGTCGCGTAATGCTCAAGCGCGTTGGTCATTTCCAGGAAAATTCCCTGTAGTCCGTGCAGGACCTCTACATCGCGCGGGCCGAGACGGCTGCCTGGCATGAGCGGCGTGTTTTCGGCCAACGCCTTCATCTGGTTGGTCAGGGCTTGCGTCATATCCACGCGCCACGCAACCGCGGCGTCGCGGAACGCCGTAAGCAAGCCGGAGAGCCGCTCCAGAGACTGGAGCGCGTTTGGAAGCGCCTGAAGAAGCGCCTGCGCGCGGGCAGAGGCTGATGACCAATGTGCCTCCTGGGCAGGGGTGATGATGACCGTCAGGTCACGCGCGCGGGTCACGGCGAGCATCACGCTGGCCAGCGCGGCTCGGGCGTGCTCCCCTAGCGCGAAATGGTCTCGATCCATCTCCTTCTGGGCGAACTCAATCTGGTCTGCCGACGTGACCAGCTTGCGCAGGAACTCAGACGTTTGCTTATGAAGGTCTGTCTGTCTCTGTAGGAGATCAGTGATGAGCGCCGCTGCCTCTATCATGGAGCCTGCCGTGTCAGCGCGCAGCCCTTTTCGCGCGCGGGCGTCTAGGCCGAACTGAAAGATGGAGGAAATTACGGTTTCGAGAAGGATTCCCAACGTGATGTAGGTGGCTCTGGCCATCGCTACATCAAAAACATGGTTTGGATCGGCGATCGCCTCAATGGAAATGATGGAAAGCGTAAACCCGGTCGCGCGCATGCCGTGCATACGGTAATTCGTCATGCTTGCTGGGCCAGGCATGAGCGTCGCGCAGAAATTGAATAACCCGATCAACCCGGCCAGTCCCAGAATGAACATGACGGGCTGCTGCGGAAAGGCGGCGGCCAGCGCGACAGCGAAAATAGTGCCCAGTACCATGCCGAAAAGATGCCATGGCGCCTTCCCGAGGGACTTACCGCGGGAGCCTTGGGCGATCATCCAGACGGTCAGGCAGGCCCACTGTGGGCTGTCGAGTTCCCACCATAGGGCAATGCCGAGGGCGGCCAGAGAGGAAAACGTCGTCCGTACGGCATAGCCAACCCTGACAAGATCGGGCGCGACAAAGCTGGTCAATTTACCGGATGAGAAGGGTCTTCCAAGCCAGGCAAGCGCCTGCTCCCACAGCTTCCGTGGGTGGATGCTCGAAAAGGCATCCAGGAACAGGCGAAGGAGGCTGAACAGTGGCATGGCATATCATTGACTTGACAGTTATTGACATCTCAATCATATACCTGAAGCTTCTGAAAGAACAAGGTAACCGTCTCAATTGCAGACTGAACCGCCCCGAGTCTAGCGGAGAGTAAAACACTCGAAGGATGAGCCCTATAACGCACCAGAAATTCACCCCTGCCTATCCTGCTGAACTTTGAGAGCGCGGAGTTCGGCTTTTTTCGAGAGCACTGAGGTGACTACGCCAGCGACAATGCGGCTTAAAAGGCGATTGCACCGAAGCTAGGTTGTTCTCCCGACAGCCTGCGTGTCTGGTGCCAACAGGCCGAACGTGACACCGGACAGCGCGGTGGGCTGACGAAAGCCAGCGCGTATTTCGCGGCGGCGGGGCTCGACCGCCCCTTTCGCAAATGATCGCATTCATCGATGTTTTATGCTTTCAAGGCTGTTGAACGCGATCTGGCATTGGCCTCGGAGCGTGCGAGGCAGGATCGGCCGGACATGGTAGCCATCAGACAGGCCTTTGGTGATTCCCCAATTTTAGTTGGGTGCTGAATGAGAATTCAGGCAGCTGCTTTTAGTTTCTGGGCAGGGGGTAGCCCGCTGTCTCTCATGTTGGTTCTGTCATGGTTATACGTCCAGAGCCATTGTGTTGCGGCTTCCTGCACGTCCTGAATGCTTTCAAACAGAGACTACTCGAGCCATTCCTGCCGGACAGTTCTGTTGTAGCGTTCGATATAAGCGTTCTGCTGCGGATTGCCCGGTTGCGTATAGATCAGGGTAATTCCCTTTATGGCGGATTACCAATTTTCAGTGGAGGCTTATACTTTTCCTGGGTCAGTTCTTGATGAAAATCAACACTAGGGAATCATATCTTGGCTTCGTCAGTCTCGCGTCAGTACTCTCGTGGATATCCTTATATCCACAAAATCTAATGCATTCTAAGGTATACAGGAGGACGGCATAGGAATAATATAGGAATGTACGGGGGTTATTGTAGGAAAGTTATAGGAATTAATTAAAAATTCGATATTTTGTCTTTTTCTCATATTGTCTGGATACTGATTTTTGAACTACTTCCCAAATATGAAATTCAATAAGTAACTCTGAAGGATACTGCCCGTAT
>LAHS01000222.1_pt1 | contig 36989 bp, 39 predicted proteins | sample 329651 | NCBI WGS metagenome assembly LAHS01 (sample SAMN03275699, study PRJNA271635) | activated sludge metagenome | isolation source: sample C-1 Sludge from hydrolytic chamber (first chamber) of Anaerobic...
AAAATTAAGGGTACACCTCACTGCCGGCTGGCAAAGGAGCTTTTCAGAATCAGAGGACAGCTTCCAGGAAGGCCTTCGTGCGGGCTTCCTTGGGATGAGCAAAGAGCTCTTCCGGGGTATTCTTCTCCAAGATCATGCCTTGGTCGATGAAGGCGACTTCATCGCTGACATCCTTGGCGAAATTCATCTCATGGGTGACGATCACCATCGTCATGCCGATGGCAGCAAGTTCTTTAATGACGTTAAGGACGCCTTTAACCATCTCCGGGTCAAGCGCCGAGGTCGGTTCATCAAAGAGAATCAGGTCCGGTTCCATAGCCAGCGCCCTGGCGATGGCAACCCGCTGCTTCTGTCCGCCCGAGAGTTTGATCGGATACTCATTGGCTTTGTCGGCAACGCCAACCTTCCCCAACAGGTATAGTGCCTTCTCCTGAGCGGCTTTGGGTTCGAGGTGTTTAAGAGCGGTAAGACCGGTCGTGACATTCTCGAGGACAGTCAGGTTATTGAAGAGATTGAAGGATTGGAAGACCATCTGCACTTTGGTCCTAAGGCTATTGAGTTCATCCTCTTTGATGAGGATGTCGTAATTGGTTTTGAGAGGCTTCTTCGGGTTAGCAGGCTTCTTTAAAGGCTTCTCGCCGAAGATGGTCTTGCCTTCGAAGATGATGGTTCCGGAAGTCGGGGTTTCCAAAAGATTGAGACAACGCAAGAAGGTGGATTTGCCGCCGCCGGAGGAACCGATGATGGAGTAGACCTTTCCCTTCTCGACCTGGAAAGAGATGCCTTTGAGGACATCCAAGGTCTTGAAGGATTTCTTCAAGTCCCGGACGTCATAAATCAGGTTAGCGGGCTGCATATTTGTTGAGCCTCTTTTCTCCCAGCCGGATCAGCCAGGACAGGACGGATGTGATCACATAATAAAGCAAGGCGGCATAGATCAGGGCTTCAAACACCTTGAGGGTGCTGGCTTTGACCAGATCGGCCACCCTTGTGATATCGGCAATGCCGATGATGGAGACGACCGAGGATTCCTTGACGACCGTGACAAACTCGTTGCCGATGGCCGGCAGGATGTTCTTCAGCGCCTGCGGGAAGATGATATGTTTCATCGTATAGGACGAGGAGAGACCTAAGCTGCGGGCAGCTTCGTTCTGTCCGGGATCGACGGCCTGAATGCCGCTGCGGAAGATCTCGGCCACATAGGCGGAGGAGTTGAGGCTCAGTCCGACCAGACCCGAGATGAAGATATTGACGTTGACGCCCATCAGGATCGGGATGCCGTAAGCCAGGATATACAGCTGAATCAAGAGCGGTGTTCCCCGGATCAGGGAGACATAGAAGCCGCACAGCCAGGCCAGGGGCTTATGTTTGGACATATGCCCGAGGTTGATGATAAAGCCAAGCAAGGTTCCGAAAAAGACGGTTCCCAAGGAAAAGAGCAGGGTGATTCCCACACCCTGCATGAATTCCCCGGTAGCCTTTAAGACCGGCCCGAAATCGAGCTGATACGTGAAAAACAGGTTAAGCATTACTGCCGGCAGCCTTACTGGCAGCCTCCTCGTAGAGGGTAGTCAGTTTGCCGTTGGCGGTGTTGGTGGCAATGACCTCATTGACGATGGCAATCAGGCTGTCGCCGGTCGTATAGTTGGTGGCAATGCCGTAATCACCGGCATCATCGAAGTCAATCTTGGTCTTATCGACGATCTTCAGTCCCGACTGCTTGGCGATAATGGACTGAGCCACCGGCTTTTCGACAACCAAGGCCTGGATGGTGCCCGACTGCAAAGCCAGGACCAGATCGGAGACACTGGTGAGCGTCTTGTTGTCCTTGTTCCAGCCATCCTTGGTGGAGGAGATCGTATCGCCCTGGACGGTGCCAAGCTGAGCGCCGCAGACGGCGGCCTTCAGGGCATCCATCGAGGTGATGGTGGTATCGGTATCCTTGACGACGACGGTGGATTCCGCAGTGAAATAAGGCGTGGAGAATTCCACCGACTTCTTCCGTTCATCGGTGATGGAGAAAGCAGCGGCGATCAGATCGATCTGATTGGCGTTGAGGGAGGTGATCAGAGAATCAAAGGTCTGATTCTTGAAGACGACCTTGACGGTGGTGTTGTATTTCGCGTTGATGGCATCGCCGACTAAGCCCATGACGTCGACATCGTAGCCTAAGACATTGCCTTTCGTATCGGTGTATTCGAAAGGAGCATACGTCGCTTCCGTGCCGACGACCAAGGTCTTCGAGGAGAGGATCTTATCGAGATCGCCGCCATGACCGAAGGTCGAGGTTCCTTTGCAGGAAGCAATCGCCAGCGCTGCTAAACTGATCATCCCGACTTTCTTCAAGACGTTACTGAGTTTCATAATTAACCTCCTTTATGTGGTTCAATGAAACTTTTCAGTCCAGGGAAAGAAAAAGTCCCTAGGCTAAGAAAGCCTAAGGACGAATGTTATTCGTGGTACCACCTTAGTTTGCCGTCTTCTCACGAAGGCAGCCTTAGGAGTGATTGCTCACTCGCTAGCTTTAACGGGCTTACCCGTCCACTTTTACTTGGTTCCAAGTGGCAGCTCCAAGGTTCGTTCGCTTCTTCTGACCGCTGCCCTCTCATCGTCGGCAGCTCGCTTTAGGCCAGGAGAGAAGTTACTGCTCCTCTTCATCGCTTTGAGATAAAGTCTAGACCCTTTTGGGACAATGTCAACGATTATTTTTGGCTGAGAAGACCTAAGGAAAAGAACAAAGCTTATCCGTTAGGCGCAAAAGTGAGCTTTTCATAGCCAATTTAGTATCCTAAAGCAAGAAAGAGAGTCTTCCCGGAAGACCTGAAAAAGAAAGCGGTTTAATGGACACGTCCTGCTAAGCAACTGCCACAGTAGCAATATTGAACAAAATTCTATGTTCTGTTTAGCCTTATGCTATAATGTTGGTAAATAGGGATATCCGATCCGGTCAGCCATTTTAAAAAAAGATTCGCCTTCACAGCCCCCAGGCAATATTTTTTCTTTTTAACCGCACCTTCTATGCTGTTACGGGTTGAGGTCCAAGCTTTCTTTAAGATAGCAGCCGTTTTTCCGTTTATTTGAGTCTGGCGTTTAAAAAGTGGGGGGAAGCCAAATGAAAAAAGGATTATGGATTGTCGCGATGTGTCTCTGTCTATTAGGGAGCTGTGCTCATGGGGTATCCACGGTTAACAGCGCCTCCCCTTCTCCTTCACCCTCGGCCAGTCCGTCCACAGGGCCTTCCGGTTCCACCAATCCATCCGTTGCTTCGACCTCCGCCAGTCCCTCGCCTGTTTCGGATTCTGCCAGTACCGTCGTCTCTGATTCGGCCAGTCCCAGCACTTCCACTTCGCCTAGCGCCTCCACTTCGGCTAGTACCTCCGTGGCGGTTGCTCATGCCATCACGTCCTCCGTCACCGGTTCCGGAACAGTGACATTCTCGAAGGAAGAGGCTCTTGCCGGCGAAACCATCACCGTAACGCTGACCGCCGGCGCTTCCGAGCTCTTCAGCAGCATTGCCTCGGACCAGGTCAGTCTGACCGTGGTCGAGGAAGGCAAGACATACACGTTTGTGATGCCGGATGCTGCCGTTGTGATTAATGTTGTCTTCCGGGCTAAGGTTTCCTATGCTCTCCGCAGCCTCATCAACAATACGACTTATTCCGACATTGCCTTTACCAAGATGACGGCCGGGAACAGTTATGAGGAACAGCAAGCCTCAGTTCTGGATGTTTCTTTCCCCAGCTATCCGATTGAGACAAGTCTGGGTGAGGTTTTCCCGGCCATGGTCCTGCAGGTCAATGATACCTTCTTTGATGTCACCTGGAATACCAAAGGAATCTTTGAACTGTCGTTTGCTTTCCCGGGCAAGGAGACTGTCATTGCCCTCTCGGTCGATGACAGCGATGCCAGTGGGTTTACCCTAAGTTATCCAAAAGGAACGGACTATCAGATCCTTGGCATTGACGAGAAGAGAAAATACCTTCATCCTTCCTATGCCTATGAGATCAAGGGCGGTCATCAGCTGACCGATTTTGCCGTCACGGAGGACCTCAGCAAAAAGAATATTCCGATTTGGTAAGGTGACAATGCTCTCTATCGTCAAAATGATTATGTTACAAACTTTATGCAGCAAGCACTCTTTCCTTTAAGGAAGAGGATGCCAAATTAGTCCCGATTGTCTATGACACCACCGTAACCGATGGCGCCAATTACGACAGCCTTCCGAAAGAAGCCTATGCCGGTGCCCATGTCTCGATGACCTTGACCCTGACTGCCAACCATTTCCTCCATCGAGTCCTCATTTCCGATCCGGACTACGAGGGCTATCGCTATTATGATCATCTCGAATGCAATCCTGCGACCAACGTCGTCCGTTTCACGATGCCGAGCGACTTCAGCCGAGTTAAGCTGGCCTTCACCGTCAGTGCCACGTTGGGCCTGACGATGACGAGCGTCACCCACGTCAGTTCGTTTGCCCTTTATAAGGATGAAGCCCTGACCCTGCCGGCAACGCCTGCGGAGTTTGCCTCCACCGGCTATGGGACAAGAATCGATTTCTATTGTCAGTTTGTCACGGATACCGGCTATGCCGTCAGTGACGTCCCCGTTCCGGATGGAGTCGATAATTTCCATTGCCTGGCTCAGAGCAAGAACTGCTTCAACATCTATTATTATGGAGACGATGCCCTGACCCTGACGCCGACGGTCGTGGATACGACCATCAGGAATGAAGTTACTGGCAGTAAAAATACCACGTTTGAGACCCATTCCGGAACGCCCATCCCGGATGACTATGCGGCCGGAGACCTGGTTGTTCTTAAAAGTCTCGGGAGCGCCGGGAACAAGGGTTGAGTATATGGATTCCGATGAGGTTACCTTCCGTAAGGCCTTGACAGCGGAAGGCGTCTATGCCTTCATTATGCCCAGCCAGGAAGTCACGATTCGCACAATGTTTGCCAGCTACATCAAGTTCGCCCTGAAAGTCCGGGACTATACCTACATTAAAAGCTTCGGTGTCGCTCCTAGCCGCCCCTCTTCGAAAGACATCAATAACCGGGAGAAGACCATCGACGTCCTGCCTAACGTTGCCCTGACCATCATTGTCAGAACCACGACCAACCACAAGATTGCCAAGATCTATAAGACCACCTCAGCTGACCCTGTTTCGGCCTCGACGGATACGACGACACCGACCGCGGCGGCCGCCTCGGAGACAACCGTCACCCCCCACGGCATCCTTAACCACCTGTGAGATTGTGATCGTTGACAATGAGACGGTGATTCCTTCCGTGGCGGTGAACTTTGTCGGCCCTATCACGAAAGTCACCTACGGTTATGGCGATATGGACGTCAAGGCAACCCTTCCTGCCGATCCGACAGCGACCTTAATCCTGACCACCGTCACGGCCTATGAGACCTTGTTTATTCTGTTAGATGAAACGACAGGCACGAGTTTCTCCATGACCTCCGTCGATGCTAACGGCAATACCCGGGGAGGCTCCGGCTGGAACGTCGATATCGAGACAAAAAAGCCCTGCTACCTTATCTATCTGGAACAGGCCTCAATCACCATAACCATTACCGCAACCGCCTAAGGAAGTGCTAGTGATGTCCGTTTTGCCCTAGCACTCCTTTGAAAGCCCGGGAAATCATAAAGCGTCTTATTGAGATTGCTAATATAACGGATTTCCGTTATAATGGAAGCATGAATCTCAATGCGCTTTTAGAAGAAAAGAAGATAACCAAATATCAGCTGAGAAACATCACCGGAATTCCCTATTCCACTCTCTCGGATCTGCTTAACGGAAAGACGGACTTCCGTTCCTGTCCGTTGGAAATGGCTTTTTCTTTGGCAAAAGCCCTCTCCCTGTCGGTGGAAGATTTTTACCGCTATGGAACCCAAAGACAACCGCTTCCCAGCTCTCTTTATCCGGCTTTCTGGGATACGGATTTAAAAGCACTGGACATGGAGAAGAACAAGAACTTCATCATTTGCCGCCTTTATGTCAAAGGAGGCATGGAGGGGATGTTCTTTGCGGAAAGGAACTATTCCTATTATGAGATCCGGGAAGCGGCCAAAAAGAGACGGGATCTGAATCCGATTGTGGCTAACTACCTTCGACAGTTATACCATCTGAAGAAAGAAGAGATGAAGTACTATTCCGTTCCTCATGACATCTGGAGGCGATAACGATGACAATCCATTGGGAAATTCTTGACGACCATCGGCAGGCTCTCTTAAAGAGACTGGCCCTAATGACCTATCCGAAAGGCGTTTATCTTGCCGGCGGGACCGGGCTTTCGTTGCAAATGAAGTTAAGAACTTCCGTTGACTTTGATTTCTTTGTTCCGACTTCTTTCAACGAAGAAGTTCTTTACCAGGAAATCAAGGAGGCCGGCTTCACCTCCCTCGACGTTATTCAGAAAGAAGCCGGAACGCTGGATCTCTGGATTGAAGGAGTCCAGGTAAGCTATTTCTTTTATCCTTATCCTCAGGTGGCCCCTCTCATTACGGATATTCATTTCAAAGCCTTGTCCTTTGCCAGTCCCAGGGATATTGCCCTGATGAAGTTCCAGGCCATCGGTTCCCGGGGCTCTAAAAAAGACTTCTACGATCTCTATGAGATTCTTAAGGAAGAGAAGATTCCCGGAAAAGACCTGCTTCAGGAAGCCCAAAAGAAATTCGGAACCCATACGGAGTTATCTTACTTCATTATGGGCTTAACCTATTTTGAGGATGCCGAAGACGATCTCCTCCCTCAGCTTTTTGTTCCCGCCGACTGGCAGACCATCAAAGATTTCTTCATCGAGTACGCCAAGGAAGTCAAGAAGAATTATTTATCGCTTTCAAAGAAAAAATAGGTTTCTATAAAAAAGCATGAGTTTGTTCTTCTGCTTTTTAGAATATCCATTTCCTTTTTCTCGTTTGAAAACGTCTCTACTTCCGTGAGGCTCCGGTATCGACGGTTGCCGATGGGGAGCTGCTGGTGGACGTACTCGCGGAGGTGCTCTTTACAGTGGAAGCCGAAGCGCTGGCCGAAGGGGAGGTGCTGTTGGAGTTCTCCGCCGACGGCGCTGAAGAAACAGCAGCCGACGGCGTGGCCGTCGAAGCCGCCTCCACCCCACAGCCGGTCAGTACCAGCATTAACGGGAGAAGCATCCACTTCCTTGATAATCTGCTTGCCATAGGTCTGTCCTCCTTTTTCTTTGTCAGGAATCCTATCGTATCGGCTGAGATAGAAGAACGCTTTGTCTAGTTTTCCGTCAGAATCCAGGAACCTTCATTGGTGGTCAGGGTGTTGGCCGAGGTGGTATCCACCGTCGTGACTTCCGCCGTCTGGGTATTCTTCCCTTCGGTGGTGGCACCGGTAGCTACTGCTGTGCTGGCCGACTCTCCGCAGCCAGCCAATAAGAAGAGTAAGGGAAGAACGACCACGACCCAACCGACTTTCTTTGTGTGTTTCATACGCTGATCCTCTCTTTCGTATGGCAACAGGTTAGCAAAGCAAACTTAAGCAAAACTTAAATGTATTAAATAGTTTCCGATGCTGTTTCCTGAGCGTTATTCACCCTCTTTTGTTTTTTTCCGCTTATACTACCCGACGAGGGAGGATTTCCACGATGAGAAACAATCATAAAGTCGGTATGGTCGGAGTCGGTATGGTAGGAAGCACCATTGCCTACACCTTAGCGATGAGCGGTCTTTACAAGGAAATGGTCTTGGTCGACTATGTCAAAGAGAAAGCCGAAGGCGAAGCCATGGATATCAGCCATGGTCTTCTTTATGCCTATCCGATGACGATCACGGCCGGAGACTATAAGGATCTCAAAGACTGCGGCCTGGTGATCGTGACGGCCGGCCTGGCACAGAAGCCAGGGGAGACCCGTCTGGATCTGGTCAAGAAGAACACGGAGCTCTTCAAGACGATGATCCCGGCTATCATGGCTAGCGGGTTTAACGGCAATCTTCTAATTGTCTCCAACCCGGTCGATATCCTGACCCGGGTTGCCTTGAAGCTATCCGGACTTCCGGAGAATCAGGTCTTCGGCAGCGGAACGGTCCTCGATACGGCAAGACTGAAGTATCTTCTCGGACAGCATCTCGGACTGGATCCGAAGAGCATCCACGCCTTCATCTTAGGGGAACACGGGGACAGCGAAATCGTCAGCTGGTCCAACAGCAACGTCGCCGGTGTCCCCCTCAATCAGATCTGCGAGATGAAAGGCTACTACAACCATCAGGCTTCGATGGAAGCCATCGCCGAAAGCGTCCGCAATGCGGCCAATGAGATCATCTTACGGAAGAAAGCCACCTACTACGGCATCGGCATGGCCGTCAAACGGATCTGTGAAGTCATCCAGCGGGATGAGAAGTCCATTCTTCCCTTATCCACCCATCTCCATGGCGAGCTTGGCTTAGCGGATGTCACCCTCTCCGTCCCGGCCATCTTAGGAGCAAATGGCGTGGAGAAGATCCTGCCCTATGTCCTCTCTCCGGAAGAGAATCAGAAGCTGTCGGCTTCGGCCAAGCTTCTCAAGGAGACTTATCTCTCCCTTGCGTTATAATAGGACACGAAAGCGAGTAATCACATGTTCTTAGCCATACCTGTTAACGACGATGGGACGATCTTTGAGCATACGGGACGGACGGAGGTCTTTAAGATCTACGAGATCGAAAATCAGGAAATCAAGAAGTCGTATCTTTTGCCGACCAACGGACTCGATCATGAGTATCTGGCCGGACTGCTTAAGAATGAGAACGTCTCAGCCTTGATCTGTTCCCATATCGGCAGCGGAATGCTGCAGATCTTAAGACTCAACGGCATTAAAGTCTATGCCGCCGTCACCGGCATGGCCGATGAGGCTGCCCAGACCTTTGTCGAGGGCATCTTAAAGTATGATGCCAATCCCACCTGCCAATGCGGTGAGGAAGGCCATCACCACCCAGATGGCTGTGGCTGCGGATGCGAAGAAACCTCTCAGGATGGCTGTGGCTGTTCCGGAGATTCACAGGACGGCTGTGGGTGTGGCTGCGGATGCAACGAGACGAAGTAAATCCCTTAAGGGATGATAGTAAAATCAAGCTGTTAGAGAAAGACACGCTCCTCCTTGTCAACAAAGATGGTATCTTTGAAAGCCAGGATAAAGGCATCTCCTATCTTTTGAGACTAGCCACGCAAGGTAAGACCTTAGCTGACACGATTGCCTACGATAAGATCGTCGGCAAAGCGGCCGATCTGCTCTATCTCTATCTTCATGTCAAAGCCGTCTATGCCAAGGTCCTTTCCAGCGAGGCTGAAAGACTCTTCCGGACTCATCATGTTCCCTATGCCTATGAGACGAAGGTTCCGGTCATCCTCAATCCGAGCAAGACCCAGCGGGGACCTTTCGAAGAGGCTCTCGTGGGTATCGACGACCTCAAAGAGGCACTTCCGATTCTCAGTGAGGTCGACCGACGGTTCTTTTCCAAGTAGAAAACGAGAGTCTCTTCGCAAAGGGGACTCTTTTTCCGTTATAATGAAGAAGTATTTAAAAAGGAGATCTCTATGGCAATCAAGACATTCCAGATTCATGGTGTCACCATCCCTAACCGCTATATCCTGGCGCCGATGCACCATCTGACCGATTACAGCATGCGGAAGATGGCGGCCGACAAAGGGGCAGGCATGGTCTACACCGAGATGCTCTCCTGCAAGGATATGTTAGCCCAGGATGCGACCATCCTTTCCGCTGTCCGGGATACCCGTAAAGACAAGGCCACGGAACCGAACACGAAGCTGGCCTTGCAGATCTACGGTGCCGATGAAGCAACCGTCTTAGCGGCTTTACCGCTTTTGGAAAAAGAAGGCGACTACGACTTCCTGGATTTCAATATCGGCTGTCCCCGCAAAGAGGTGATGGACGAAGGCGCCGGCTGTGCCTGGCTGACGAAGCAAGAAGCCTTGTTCCATCTCCTTACGAAGCTGGTCAGCTTATCCAAGAAGCCCGTCTTGCTGAAGACCCGGACCGGCATCGACGCCGAGATAGACCTGCCGGCCTTTGCCAAGAAGGCCGAAGCCTGCGGCGTCTCGCTTATCTGCATCCATGGCCGGACCCGCAGTCAGTTCTTCCAGGGACCGGTCGACTATGACCTGATCCGGAAGACGAAGGAAGCACTCACCATTCCGGTGCTGGCTAACGGCGGCATCCGTTTGGCTAACGCCGAAGAAGTCTTCAAAACCACGAATGCGGATGGCCTGATGATCGGCCAGGCCAGTCTTGGCGACCCGAAGATCTTCGAGGATCTTTTACGGCAGGAAGAAGGACTGCCATTAAAGCCCAATGGCCTCATCCGTCAGGGCGAGGACTTAAGGGCTCATCTGAGCCTCCTCTTTGCCTCGCAGGACTTGGCCTCAGCCATCGTTTTTGCCAGACGGATCTTCCCGGAATACGTCAAAGCCTATGTCCAGACCGAAGACGTCAAGGAAATCCTGGCTCACTGTGAGACAGCCGAAGATTTTCTGAAGCTGGCCTGCCGATTAGAGTACAAGTAGATTGCCGTAGAAGTTGTTAGCATCAAAAAAGGAGGCTTCCCTAAGGAAACCCCCTTTTCTTTTCACAAAGAGTTAGACAATCTGCTGAACGACTTGGTAGTTGATGGAAATCTTCTTGCTGCGGTAAACAAAGGTAGCCGTCTTCGAGCTGGTCGTCACCGCCGAGGTATCGATGGAGAGACCCGTCACGACCGGGTCAGCTTCGGTAAGCGAGCCGGCCCTCTGGCTGCCGTAGGCATACTCGCCGGTGATGCTGTCGAACGTCGGGGTCGAATTCAGGTCGAAGGTGAAGGTGCTGCCCAGGTAAAGGGTCTGCGTACCAAAAGTCATGGTTTCTACCCGATCTAAGGTGCAGGCCTTGTCATCGACGACCGTGTAGCTGGCCGTATAGTTCTTATCATCGCTGGCCTTGGTCTTCGCACCTAAGGCTGCCGTATCGGTGCCCTCAAGCGTGATGGAATCATCGGTCGAAGTCAGTTCCAGCATCGTCCCTTTGATCTGCTGGGTCAGATCGGTCGGCTTGCCGACGGCAAAGTCTTTCAGAGAATAGTACTTGCCATACTCGACGTCCTTTTCACCGTTGAGGATGACATAGCCGGAATCCATGCTCTCGTAGGTAGCTGTCGTATCCCCGGCATCATAGACGTAATAGGCAAACGGGAAGGTATAGGCTCCGGCCGTGAAGGAAGTATAGTGCATGCCTAGAGTCGAGGTATCGATGCCGGCCCCGGTGTTAGCCGTGGAAAGCAAGGCACCCGTCCCATCAGAATGGCTGTCGTCGGTGACGCTATAGATACGCGGGCGAATCGTGATCAGCTTCTGATCGTCCAGACTTAAGTTCTTCGGGAAAACCAGCGGAACGGCATCCCTATCCGCTGAAACACCCAGATCATAACTGATCTTAGCGTTGACCCCGCTGTCGGTTGTCGAGCAGTAGACATACTGGACAAAGGTGTCCTGCGGATAGACGGTGTAGTCAAAGGCAATCGTCGCCGACTTCTTCGTTTCCGTGCTATCCTCGGCAGTAACCACGCCTTCCACGACCAGATTGGCAGAATGATAGCCTAGCGTGCTATCGAAGGTCGGCAAAGTCTTGACGGTGATCTTGGTCAGATCATTGCCTTCGCTATCGGTTAAGGAAACTTTGAAGTCCGTGTCCTTGAAGACATGATCCGGCAGCAGCTGGTCATTATAGGAAAGACCATATTCCGAATAAGGAACAGCCGGAACCACTTTCGTCAGGACCGCGGCTTCGAGCGTCTGAATATAGGTGCCGAACGTCTTCAGCTGATCCTCATCGCTGAAATCGGTATCCTTAAAACCATCCAGGGCAGTATGGACCTTGTCATAATCCAGGCCAAGGAAGGTGAAGACAGACTTGATGGCCGTCTGTTCCGCCGTAGAAAGCAGAGCAAAGGCAGCATCAAAGGTCGGTAGCAGCATCGGAATCGGGTTGGTGGTCTTGATGGCGCTGATGGCCGAAAGGTCATCGCTGTCGAAGGCAGCCAGGATATTGGTCAGCAGATCATAAACGGCGGCAAGGACATCGGTTGTGACAGCACCCTTGATGGCGTTAGCTGTCGCCAGGAAAGCCTCCCGGTTCTCCTTGATGGCGAAGTCGCCGCTGGCGATGGTGTCAATTGCACCAAAGACGAAATCGGCGATGTGAACCAAGGCGGTATGGATCAGCTCAAAGGACGAGGCACTGGGCTGAGCCTCCTTAAAGGCAGCACCCAGCTTGTTGGCAAGACTCGGAAGTCCGGCCATGAGTGCGGTGATATCTGCCTGGAAGGCCTTATCGCTCTTCAGATTGCAGCTAATCTTGGTAAAGTTGAAGAGAGCATCGACCACCCGGATGAAGTCCGTCTCATCCAGATGATTCAGAACAGCCGCTAACAGGTTCTTGATGAAACGGCCTAAGACGACCTGATCCGCCTGGGCAATGGAGGAGAAATCAATCGGGACGTTCCAGGACACGGAGCCATCAAAGAAGGCTTTCATCTTGTCGAAAGCGGCCTTATTGTCACCGGAAAGGGTAGCTCTGGCAGCATTGAAATCAATCAAATCCGAGATATTGCTGACCGACGGGACATCCCTGTTGGCCTGAAGCACGTAATTGAGGATGGCGATGACCGCATACGCTAACTGGTCGCCTTCCACGGCATCGGCCAACGCCAGAAGACGGGTTCTCAGATCCTTGACCTTGGTCTTGTATTCGGAATAGGTAGCGGAAGCCGGAATCATTGTGACATTAAAGACCAGCGTCACAACCGAATGGATGTCTTCTGTTGAAAGTCCGGAACCTTTGAAAATACCCTGAAAGGCATCACACTCTTCCATTTCGACAAAAGCCACATTCGGATAATGGTGGCCGGAAAGAGCCTGAGCGAAAAGGCAAATATCGCTGTCCGCGATTCCCTGAGTCTGATACGTCTTCGGATCCCCGGAGAGATTGGTTCCAGGTTCGGTGGAGGTGGAGGTGGAAGTGGAGACGGATGTCGTATCGGAAACCGGCGCCGACGTGGACTCACTTACGGATGTCGAGGTCGAAGTCGGCTGCTTGCAAGACGAAACCACCATGGCACAAAGCGTCAAGACCGTCACAAATGTTGCTTTCAGTACAAGCCCCCCTATAACCATTCCTAATGGATGGTTTTCAGCAACATTAAAAGGGATAGTGTTGGAAAGCCCTAATGTTGTTTTATATTTTTTTAATTTTCTTAATTATTTTAAAAAACTCTTGATTTTACTAATTTTTTGTGACGATTATTAAGTTTTTTAAAAAAATCTATTTTTTATTCATTCTTTTTGTCTGCCACGGAAACCGAAGAAAGGGTCAGCCGGAATTCTTTTGAAGAGCTTTCAGGGCAAAAGAGAGAGGTCTGTCAACCCATAGATTTCTTTACGACCCTTTGATCAAGGAAATGCAATAATTTGAAAAAGCAGAGCGATTCAGGGAAAATCGCTCTGCTTTTTCTATCCGTCACTATGATTTTCTGAAGACTCCCCAGCTGAGGAAGACTGGGGAGGTAAGTCTATTGGTGGAATTTATTAGCAATTAATACGGCAACGTCCAGGAACTGCCCGTCGTCGACGTATTGACCTTGCCGGAACCCGAATTGTTCCAGGTGACCGTGGCGGCATCATAGAGGGTGGTCTTTAAGACAGAAGTGGAGCTGTTGGCAAGATTGACTTTCAATGTTCCTAAGGTCAAGGCCTTGATATGGAACTCCGCCGTCTCATCGGTGGACGTCCAGCGGGTCGTCGTATCGAGGAACTCACCGTTCCCGGCCGTATTGTCAAAGGTCTTACCGCTCAGATAGATGGTGGCATCGGCATTGGTGATATAGAACATCGGTGCTGCGCTGTCGAGGTTGGTGATGGTGGTATCGATCAGCTCGACGACCGGCTTGCCGCCGACGGAATCATTGCTCATCGACTGATAGAGCATGATGGCGCCCCAATCAACGGAAGCACCGGACGACCGGTTCTTACCGGACAAAGCCGAATTCTCGACCTTGATGACGTTGGATCCTTCAATGACCATAGCTTGGGCCTGAGAGGCACTGCCCGTCACATAAGCTGCTTTGATGACACCGGTCGAATAAAGGCAGGGACTATCCTGGCCGGTCGTCGTCAACGTATTCATCGCCGTCGCCGAACCGGTGAGGTTAACGTACCCGCTGCCTCGGTCGGTGGCCATGGCAGCACAGCTCTTGCCCGCCGTCGTGATGGTCATTCCGGAAGCGTTGATGGTGCCGCCATAGGTGGCATGCAGGCCACGGCTGTTGCCGGTGCCTTTGTTATCAATGGTCGTATCGGAAACCGTAATCGTGGCCCCGGCACCGGAGAAGACGGCATTGGAGCCAGAGCTGGCGACATTGAGCGTGCATCCCGACATCGTGATCTTGGCACTGGATCCGGCCGCAACAACGGCAGAATTGAGGCCATAGAAGTTATGATCATCGCCGACCGAAGAAGGGGTTCCGTCCTTGACGATGGTGGCATTCTTAATCGTCAAGTTGCCACTGCCGACAACCAGGAACACCGCCTGATTGGCAGTCGTGCTGGTCCAGGTACCGCCCTCGACCGTGCAATCGCCGGTAATCAGATAAGCACCGGCTAAGGTCTTGGTGGCCGTTCCAGCACCGGAATTGGTCGACGTATAGGTCACACTCTGCGAACCATTCTGAGAATACGTCCCGGTAATCGTACCGGTACCCGAGGTCGTCGACGTCGCCGCGGTCGAAGTCCCAGTCGATGTCGTCGAGGTCGCCGTGGAGGCGGTCTCACTCGTAGTCACACTGGTCGCCGTCGACGCCGCAGAAGACGTCGTCGTTCCGGTGCAGCCGGCTAAGAGAAGCATGAGAGGTAAGAGCATCAGCTTCCGATAATTACGTCTGTTCATAACCATTCCTCCTTGGTTAATTATGACCTTATGATAAAAGGCGTAGTTTAAATGAAACTTAAACAGAAAAAGAATTGTCAGTTTTCAAATATTTGCCCGGAAAGTAATCGCTTCTGCTTTGTATTTAAACTAAATTCGGCACTTTTTAAAAACTGCCGAAACTAGTTGAAATCGTTTGAGAAAGGGAGTATCCTAGGGATGAGGTAAGATATGGCGGAACAAATGGATAATTCGACAAAATTCATCACAGGAACAAAGCTGAAGGAAGAAGGTCTCTCCTACTATCGGATAAAGTGCCTGACTCAAGAGGGGTATCTGAAAAAAGTCAATCATACGACCTATGAGAACCTTCACTATGTCGGAGAGGAGAATGACTTTTATTCGGCCTCTTCCTATGTTCCGAAAGGGGTTATCTGCCTGCTCTCGGCTGCTTCCTATTATGGTCTGTCTCATTACGTCCCTGATGCCGTGGATATTGCCATTGACCGGAAAGCCAGAGTGACTAGCCTGCCTGACAGCCCACGTCTGAGGCTTTATTATTTTGATGCCAAGCGGCTAAGGATGGGTCGGAAGGTCATTCATGAGGGCAATAATTCCTTCGTCATCTTCGATTGTGAGAAAACAATCATTGATATTCTTGCTTACCGGAACAAAGTCGGCATTGAAGAGATGAAAGAGATCCTTACGACCTATCTGACACGGAAAGACCGTGATCTGAACCGGCTAGATGCTTATGCCAAGGCGCTGAAATGCGAGAAGATACTGAGAACCTACCTGGAGGTGCTAGTATGAACGCAGATTCCGTGAAGGCAAGACTCTCCGATCTTTATTGAAAAAAGGAGCGGGATTCCATTCAGGAATCCCGCTTCTTTCGTCTATTCGAAGGCAAACTGCGAATTGTAGAGGGAAGCGTAGAAACCGTTCTGGGCCATCAAGGAATCATGGGTTCCGGTCTCGACGATGTTGCCGTCCTTCATCACCAGGATCAGGTCGGCGTTCTTAATGGTGCTGAGCCGGTGGGCGATGACAAACGACGTCTTGCCCTTGGTCAGTTCATCCATGGCTTCCTGAATCTCTTCCTCGGTTCTCGTATCGACGTTACTGGTCGCCTCATCGAGAATCATCATCGGGGTATGCCGCAGCATCGCCCGGCAGATGGTGATCAGCTGTTTCTGTCCGGATGAGAGCGAGTCGGCATCCTTGAAGTCATAGTTGATGCCATTAGGCAAGGTAGCTGCAAAGTGAGCCAGATTTGCCTTTTCCAGAGCATCCTCAATCTCACTGTCCTGGACATTCGGCGTGTTATAGACAATGTTGTCTTTCAAGGTGCCGTCATAGACCCAGGTATCCTGCAAGACCATGCCGAAGATGTCGTGAATCTCACGCCGTGGCATCTCACTGATCGGGATGCCATCGATCAGGATCTGGCCTTTGTTGACCTCATAGAAGCGCATCAGCAGGTTGACCATGGTCGTCTTGCCGGCCCCGGTGGGGCCGACAATGGCGACCTTCATGCCGGGTTTGACCTTGGCTGAGAAATCATGGATGATCTCCCGGCTGGAATCATAGGAGAAAGCGACATCCCGGAACTCGACTTCGCCTTTCACCTTCTCTTTGCCATCGCTATCGAGAAGCTTGAAGGTCTTGCCCGTCTCCGGATCCTCTTCCTTCTCGCCTAAGAAGTCAAAGACCCGTTTACTGGCAGCCCCGGCTGTCTGCAGGGTATTGAGAGCCTGCGCCATCTGAGTCATTGGGGACTGGAAGAGACGGACATAGACTAGGAAGGCGGAGATCGTCCCTAAGGTGATTCCCGGCTCTTTGTTGGCAATGAGGACACCGCCGACCAGCATCACGACGGCATAGGTGGCATAGGAGATGAAGGACATTAAAGGCATCATCAGTCCGCCATAGAACTGCGCCTTGAACATCGTCTTGCCTAAGTCCTGGTTCTTCTCATCGAACTTGGCATCTTCCCGGTCCTCGGCATTGAAGAGCTTGATGATGAGCTGACCGGAGAACTTCTCCTCCACCAATCCGTTGACCTCACCGATCTTTTCCTGGCGTCTGACAAACTGTGGGGCAGCAAAGCCCATGATCAGACCTAAGAAGATAGCCATCAGCGGCAAGGAAATCATCGCCGCCAAGGCCATCTTCCAGGACGTGGCAAACATGCCGATCAAGGAACCTACCAGCATGAAGAGGGAGGAGACGACCATCGAGATGGCCGAATCCAGACTCTGGGAGAGACTATCGACATCGTTGGTGATCCGGGAGAGGATGTCGCCGATCTGCGTCTTATCAAAGTAAGCTAACGGAAGCCGGTTGATCTTCTCACTGATGGCCTTCCGTAAGTCGTTGGCATAGCGCTGGGTGACCCCAGTGATGATGAAGCTGGCCGCATAGTTGGCGCAGGCCTCGGCAACATAGCAGGCAATCAGGATGATGGCTAAACGCCAGATCAGGTCCATATCGATGCTGCTGGTCGGCGCCTTGTCGACGATTTCATTGCTTAAGTCACTGAGATAACTCGGGGAGATGACGGCAATCACGACCGCGATGAGGATGAGGACAACCGACACAATGAAAGACGGCCAGTACCGTTTGGCAGACTGAGCTAACTTCATCAAGGCTTCCGAGCTGTCCTTTCGGGACATCTTCGGAGCCATCTTCTGACGACCCATCGGTCTTGGTCCGCTCATAATCCTAATTCCTCCTTGGAAAGCTGCGATAAGGCGATGGCAAGGTAGGTCGGACAGGACTTCAGCAAGTCCTGATGCCGTCCCTGACCGACCACCTTGCCATCCTCCAGCACCAGGATCTCATCGGCATCCATGATGGTGCCGATGCGCTGGGCCACGATGACTTTGGTGGTCTCCGGATAGGCTTTCTTGATATTCTCACGTACCTGCAGATCCGTCTTGAAATCCAGGGCGGAGAAGGAATCATCAAAGACCAGAATTTCCGGATGAATGGCCAAAGCCCTGGCGATGCAAAGCCGCTGGCGCTGGCCGCCGGAGACGTTGGTTCCGCCTTGGGAGACCGGCGAGTCATAGCCTTTCTCCATCTGGGTGACAAACTCATCGGCGCAGGCAATCCTGCTGACTTCAACCATGTCATCAATGGAAAGATTGCTATTGCCGAAAGCCAGGTTAGTAGCTATCGTTCCGGTAAAGAGGACACCCTTCTGCGGCACAAACCCAATCACAGAATGAAGCTTCTTCTGACTTAGGTCTTTGACGTTGACCCCATCGACGTAGATGCTGCCTTGGGTGCAGTCATAAAGCCGGGCAATCAGATTGATGAGAGACGACTTGCCACAGCCGGTGGCACCGACGACGGCAATCGTCTCTCCGGCTTTGGCCTTAAAGGAGACATGTTCGACGATGTTCTCCTTGGCATCCGGATATCGGAACGACACATCGTCGAACCGCAAGGTTCCCTTCTCGGTAAACGGCTTCTCTTCGACAGGATCCTGAATCGAATCCTTGGCTTCAAGGACTTCATTGATCCGTTTGGCACTGACACTGGCTCTCGGCCAGAGGATGAACATCATCAAGAGCATCATGAAGGCCATCACGATCTGGGTAGCCAAGGTCATGAAGGAGGTCACGGTGGCATAGTCCAAGGTCTTATTGTTGATAAGGTAGGATCCCACAATATAGATAGCTAAGGAGACGCCATCCATCAGGATGGTCATCAGCGGCGACAAGGCACCGATGACCCGGCCGGTGAAGGTATTGAGATGGGTGAGATCATCGTTGGCAGTCTTGAACTTCCGTTCCTGGTAGTGTTCGCCGTTATAGGCTCTCACGACCCGGATGCCGGTGAGGTTTTCTCTCGAGATTTCATTGAGTTTATCGACATATTTCTGACTCACCTTGAACTTCGGCATCACCATCAGCATGATGAGGAGAAGTCCGATGATGAGGAGCACGACCGCGACCGCGGTGGTGATCGTCAGCTCCGTGGAGCTGGCCTGGATCTTGCAGATGGCCCAGATGGCTGTCACCGGGGCGGCAAAGACCATTCGCATTGTCAGAAGGATGGCCATCTGTACCTGCTCGATATCGTTGGAGGCTCTGGTAATCAAGGAAGGAGTGGAGAAGCCATGGATATTGGCAAGCGAGAAGGAGGAGACCTTCTTGTTGATGTCATGGCGGAGGGAGGTGGCAAAGCTGGCAGCGACGGCACTGGCCAGGACGGAGATCAGCGTCTGGGCTCCCATATAGCCTAAGGTAACTAAAATCATCATCCCGACATTGAAATAGACATCCTGGATCGTGGCGGAGGCGATGGCATGAACGGTATCGATCAGTTTCTGAGACATCCCTAATGTCGCACCGGAGGCCTGCACCACAGCATCGACGGCACTCCAGGAGCCACCGGCCTGGTTATACATCGTTAAAAACGTATTCCCGAGCTGGGAGGGATCCTGCTGATAGCTCAGATAGGTGATGGACTGAATAATGTATTTGATATAGTCCGTCATCAGCATGACACACCAAACCTGCAGGACCGTGAGTCCGATAATGACGATGATAGAGACCCAGTCCCTTTTACGGAAGCGTGCAAACAGTTTGAACATCAGGCGTTACCTCTCATGTGATTCAGGATGTCTGCTGCCTTATGGAGCAAGGCATTCACCTGCAGGATGGAATCATAGCCATACTGACTGACAAAGACATCGGCAAAGTCCCGTAACTGCTTCTCCAGACGCTGAGCGACTTTGATGCCTTGCGGGGTTAAGACAATGATGATTCTCCGGTGATCGTTGGGATCCTTGGTCCGTTGGATCAGTCCCCGTCCTTCCATATCCTTTAAGAAGAAGGCCACCCGGGCCGAGCCGACGTTCATCGCCTCGGCCAGATCCGTGGCAGAGACGGACTTGTCATGATAGAGACGGATGAAGAAGAAGACCTGTCCCCGGCCGAAGCCGGCCGAGATCCGTTCGTGGCCGTTGACCACGATGTCCTTATCCGTGATGATGAAGTCCAGCAGGGCTTCGTAATTTTCGTTTCCCATTGAATACCTCACACTGTTAACTATTTTTCAATCCATTATAGAGGCAATATTTTAAAATGCAATAGAAAGATGAAAGAAGTTTACGAAAAGAGCTTTCAGCCGTCGAGTCGGTCGCAGAAAGGCCAGGGCTTCTGCGAGCGTCTCGTTTCGTGAGCGTCTCAGTTGACGATTCAATTAGATTTGATAAAATATAGTTGCTTAAAATCAATGAAAGGAGGAGCCATGGAAGAAACTAACGTCAAGGATTCCCTCTGTTTCCCGCTCTATGCGGCCAGCCGCAAGGTCATCAACAGCTATGCTCCCTACCTCAAACCGTTAGGTCTTACCTATACCCAGTATCTGGTCCTCTCCGTTCTCTTCGAGAAAGACCATATCCCGGTCAGTGAGATCGGAGCCAAGCTCTATCTGGATAGCGGTACCTTAACTCCGCTCCTCAAGAAGATGGAGAAGGAAGGCTACCTCTCCCGGAAACGGTGCAATGAAGACGAAAGAGTCGTCCGGGTCTGTCTGCTTGAGAAGGGCAAGGCCTTAGCCAAGCCCTTAAGCACGATTCCGGGCTGTGTGAGAGCCTCCCATCCCTTAACCCCTGAGCAGAGCCGGGAATTAGCTGAGATCTTAGAAGCCATTCTGGCTGAGAAAGGAGGATCTTCCCATGCGGTATGATATCGCCATTGTCGGAACCGGTCCTGCCGGCATCTCGGCCGCCATCACCAGCAAGATACGGAACAAGAACCTGATCCTGATCGGATCGAAGACCCTCTCGTCGAAGATCAGCCAAGGCCATACCATTGAGAACTATCCGGGCCTGCCGGAGATCAGCGGCGAAGAGTTAGCTAAGCGGTTCCTGGATCATCTGAAGGCGCTTAACGTATCCATCACGGAAGGCAAAGTCGCGGAGATCTACCCAATGGAGGGCTACTATGTCCTCCAGGTAGGGACCGAGATGATTGAAGCCTCCAGTGTCATCCTGGCGACCGGGGCTACCTTAGAGAAGCCCTATCCGGGAGAAGAGGAGCTCGTGGGAAGAGGAGTCAGCTACTGTGCGACCTGCGATGCCTCGCTCTACAAAGGCAAAGAGGTGGCTGTCCTCTGCTCGGATCCGGACGAAGAGAAGGAAGCCGAGTTCTTAGCCGAGAAGTCCCTCGTTACCTTCTATCCGCTTTATCCGACGACACCGGCCTTCACCCATAAGATCGCTGTCAAACAGGAAAAGCCCATCTCCTTAGCCAAGGCCGACAAGAAGGTGATGCTGACGACGTCAGCCGGCACGAGTGCCTACGACGGCGTCTTCATCCTCCGGAAGGCCATCAGCCCCAAGCGGCTGGTTCCGGGATTGCTGACGGACGGTCCGAGAGTCGTGGTCGACCGTGGGATGAGCACCAACCTTCCGGGTCTCTTTGCTGCCGGTGACATCACCGGAACCCCCTACCAGTACGTGAAGAGTGCCGGGGAGGGCAATGTCGCTGCCTTAAGTGCTGTATCCTATCTCAGTAAGCTTACGAAGTAGATAACCAAGTATCACAAATTAAAAAGGAGGATTACTTATGGTTAAGCAGATCAATGATGCCGAATTCAATGCGGCGAAGGCGTCGAAGAAGTATCTGGTCGTCGATTTCTTTGCCACCTGGTGCGGTCCGTGCCGGATGTTAGCTCCGATCACCGAGGAACTCAGTGAGGACTTCAAGGACAAGGCAGACTTCTATAAGATCGATGTCGATGAGAATGCCGAGTCGGCAGCCGAGTTCAATGTCGAGAGCATTCCGCTTCTCGTCATCATCAAGGATGGCAAAGAGGTGGCCCGTCATGTCGGCTTTGAGACCAAGTATGCCATCCGTGACTTCTTCGAGACGCATATGAAGTAGAGACCAAGACAAATCCTTTGTAAACGAGCCCTTCTTGCCGCCGGCAAGGAGGGCTTTTTGCTAGAAAACTAGCAAAAGCATCAAATTTGCTACATCAGTAGCAATTTTCAGCTTAGAAAGCAAGGGCCATCAAAAGTAGCTTACCGGACGTAGACAAAGGACTGCGGAGCTGTCTTGCAGCCATAGTCCGAAAGAGACTTGCCCTTTTCAAAAGAGGTCACTTTTCCTAATTCATAGGCGTAGGCCGTTTTCCGGCCGGCAAAGTATTTAAAGAACCTTTCTTTAGAGATTCCGGCATAGTGGCTTGTCTTTCCCCATAATTCTTCTGGACTGCAGGCCAAAACATTTTTTATTTCTGCTTCTGCCAATACCATCATAGTTGGGAAGGTGCAATAGATGATGATCTTCTTTACATTTTTCTTCGCTACCCTAGTCCGAAACTCAAAGCGTTTTTCGCCATTGATGATCTTTTGAACAAATTCCGGGTTTATCGAAATCAATATTTCACTCATATTAACTCAATCCCCCTTTTTAGATGTTACCTTGGCCTGTCTTATTATAAGGCCAAACTGTTCCGGAGTCATAGGCTGAAGTGGGCGAGGGCCTTTATTGATTTCAACAATTCCGTTATCTTGAAGAAAATTGGCTGTTACTTTTTTATCGAATGTATCCAGCTGGATAAGTTTAATCACTGTTCTTGATTTATTATCAACATAGCGTTTTGTTAATTCTTCCGTGCTAAAAATAGTCACGTTTTTACATACTTTTAAGTAGTCTTCCAAGGAATCCGGGGAAACTATTTCTTCAATAACAGCAGTTCCTGTAACAACGGAGGTATATTTCTTGGGGCAGCGATCACCTATCCGATAAATAACTACAATATCACCTGGCTTTGCCGTGATAGTCTCCATTTTCTTTCCGCTGACGTAAACTTTTCCAAGTGCATATCGATGTGCCCTTGCTTCCGTAGAATATAAAGAGATATTCTCGTTTGTCAAAACATAATCAGGGAAAAGGTCGGTATGATAGTCAGGTTCAATCGGAAGGAAGAAATAATTTGCCTTGGGTGAAGTCAAAGGAAAATTAAAGCGAATGCTCTTCGTGGAATCGTAGGCTTTCATAGATTTGACAAGCACAGTTTCGCCGGTTGCTTTTTTTTGACCCCATTCAACAAAGCCCCATTCTTTTAGCCTTGAGCAAAGCATATCAACCTCTTCACGCTTTTTTTGGAAAAGGGTGACGTAAATTTCATCAATCTCTTGTTTTTTGGCGTTATCAAAAATGATTTTTAAGAACCTTTCGCCCACTCTCATGCCTTGGATTTCATTCTTAAAGGTTCCAATTTTCAAACGGCGTTTTGGGGAGAAGGTTGGAGAAATATCATCATAGCTTTCATCGCCGGGGTTTTCCCACTTCAGATAAAGGAACCCTTTGATTTCACCGCCATCTCGATAAACGTAGGCACATTCATTGTCTTTTGCTTTCTTTCTAAACCAATTATCAAATTCTTTTTTATTTGTAAAGTTATAGTCTTGGCGAAGAGAAACGAAAAAAGGTGAATTGAGATCACAGTTTTGGAAGGACTCATATCTGATCTTGAGTACAGGATAATTAATAAACGTAGGAAATTCTTTTTCCGCCAATTCCACGAACTCCTCAGCACTGAATACTCTATCCTTGATAAACAATGATTTGGCTTTGCTCAGCATCTCTTTGTCATTTGTCACCAGGAAGTCAACCTTGTTGAGGTAAACCTCAAAGAGAAGGCCATTATCAATTGTAGTGCTACTATTGATAAGATAGTCTCCCATTGTTCGTCTAAAGAAGTCAGAGGAAGAATTAGAAGGGGTTAAATAATAGTAGGCTTCGAGTTTGTTTAGCATTTCGTTCTTCATTGCTTCCTCAGTATTTTTAATGATTTCATCCTTTGTGGTTGGGTGCAATACTTTTCGGGCCTTCAGCTTATCGAACCAATAATAAAGCCGATCCGTTTCATCCGATGAGAGAACATAGCTTTCATGCTGAATAACGACATTGGTATCTAAAAGGACAAGAGCTCCTTTCAGGGAAGGGGGAGTGAGAGGCCTAATATCAAAAGCTAAAATACCATAGAGATCGATTTCTTCTTTTGTATAGAAATTAAGGCATTCTTTTAAGGCATCATCCATAGTTGCGTACAGGGCAGAAAAATCCTCTTGCCAGTGGGCCTTCAAGACTTCTTCCCAATTCTTATAATGGGTTATCCCAATTACTTTTGCCCTTACATAGTGGCTATCGTCTGTCTTTGAGGTCAAAACCAAAATATCGCCGATTTTAACAGAAGACCGAATTGCATCGCCCAAACGGTATTCTCTCTTCTTGGTTTGATCAAGAATTTTGCTGATGAATTTGTCGCGAATCATCATCGTGTATGTTTCCATAGGGATTCCTCCAAAAGAAGAAAAACAGCAGTCATATTTCCTTTGTTAATATTATCTCATAATTGATGCCTACTTAGAGTACTTTTTACTAAACATTTTTTGAAGAAATAATTGCTTTTATTCCATTGAAACCAATGGAAAAGCCGAATACATATCTCCAAATAAATCCTGTTACAAATATTTCGAATAATTAATCTATCGCTTTTGCCATTGAAAAAAGATCGCAAGTAATTGGCAAATGGCTGTCTTATCCTTTTCTAAAATGGGACAAGCCACAAGTAAATCAAACGGAAAAACGGATAGGAACATATGGACTCAGCTTTTTCAACTCAGGCGACAATCTTATCCGTTTCCAGATTCTTCCGGGTCATCACGCCATCGACAACCTCATAGACGGCATCACAGCTAGCAAGATAGCGTTCATCATGCGTGATCATCAGGGTCAGCTTCTTCTCGCGCTTGGTCTCCGCCGCGAGCAGGCCGATGACCTCTTTGGTCCGTTTCCCATCCAAGGCAGCTGTCGGTTCATCCGCTAAGATGACTAAGGGATCATGGTAGAGAGCTTTTAAGATGGCACAGCGCTGTCTTTCGCCGCCAGAGAGCTCATCCGGATACTTGTTAAGGAGCTTAACGACATCCAGCCGGTTTGAGAGTTCCTCTAACCGGCTGAGGCTGTTCTTCTGTTTCCGGATCCGGTCATAAAGGAAGAGCTGCTCTTTGACGGTCAGGAAGGGAATCAGGTTGCTGCTCTGGAGGATAAAGCCCATCGCTTCAAAACGGATCTGACTCCGTTTCTTGCTGTCTAACCGGCTATAGGGCTTCCCATCCAAGAGGACTTCACCCGTGGTCGGCTTCTGTAAGCCTCCGAGGATGGTTAAGAACGTCGACTTTCCGGATCCCGAGGGTCCGATGATGGCAATGAACTGTCCTTCTTCGCCTTGGAAATCGGTCTCTTTGAGAGCATGGATGACCTCCTCCTTCTGGAGGAAGTCCTTGGTGATGCCTTTAGCTTCAATCAGTGTTTTCATGGATACCTCCTTAGAGTGCTTTGACCGGATCGATCTTAAAGACAGCCCGGACCGAGAAGAGAGCTCCGACCAAGGAGAAGACAAGGAAGGCTAAGGAGATCCCGACAAAGAAGAGCGGATTGAAGGCAAAAGGAAGGGAATCCTTCAGGAAGAGGTATGACACGACCGTCAAGAGGAATCCCAGAAGGATTCCCATCAGGGTCAATAGGAAGGTCTGACTGATGACGGAAGAGGAGATGACCTTGTTGGAGATGCCCTGAACCTTCATCACGGCAAACAAGCTCTTCTTCTGGAGCGTCAGGACATAGGTGAAGACTCCTAAGATGAAGGAGCTGATCAGGATCAGGAAGCCGATCATCAAAGAGAAGGTAGCCACCTGAGCCGAATAGCCCGGCAGGGTGGAGGTATAGCTCTTCAGGGTGTAATCCTTGAGTCCTTCCGGAAGCGAGGTCATCGTTCCCTGATAGACAACCGCGCTGAACAAAGGAGAGACTGCGGAAGCAAAGCGGATTTCCCTAAACAAGGAGAGATTGACAAAGAGGACCGGGGCGGTCTGATAGGTGGTCTTATCTATAAAGCCTTTGACCGTCAAGGTCTTCGTTGTTCCGACAACACTGAAACTAGAACCGACAGCATAGCCTTTCTTCTCCAAGGAGCTGTCCATCAGCACCTCGCTATCCGAAAGAGAGATGGCCTGAGGCCAGATGAAGGAGGAATCCTCGGCTCCGAAGAAGCAGATGTTGCTCTTGGCCAAGCTGTCATCCTTGATGACACCCGGCAGGATCCCAAGCTTGGCTTTCTTTCCGGAGACAGACAGGGCATCAAACTGAGTATCGCTGACAAACGACATCATCGCATTGTCATTCGACTCTTCGGTTAAGACCAGGCCATCGGCCTGAAAGCGGTCGATGGCCTGGGTGTAGGAGGTAGCCAACCCATAGGCAAGACCGGTCAGGAAATACACCAGATAACTGATGAGGAACACCATCACGATAACCAGACTATACCGTCCTTTGTTGTGGACGATCTCTTTCCAGGCAAGGTACATAGGGATCAGAGGATCCTTTCGATGTCCTTGGCAATCGTCTTGGGGTTACTGTTAGGGGCATAGCGCTTGATGACATTGCCGTTCTTATCCACCAGGAACTTGGTGAAGTTCCATTTGATCTTGGACGAGAAGAGTCCGTGCTTCTTAGCCTTGAGATAGGTATAGAGGATGGATTCATCCGGACCATTGACAAAGATCTTATTAAACCTTGGGAAGGTAGTCTCATAATGGGCAGCACAGAACTGATTGATCTCCTCAATGGTTCCGGGAGTCTGGTTCCGGAACTGATTGCAGGGGAAATCCAGGATGACAAAGCCTTTATCCTTGTAGGTCTCATAGAGAGACTCCAGGATCTTATACTGTGGAGTGAAGATGCAGTTGGTGGCCGTATTGATAATCAAAAGAGTCTTCCCCTTGTATGCTTCCAATAAGACTTTCTTATTCTGAGTATCTTCAACGGTTATCTCATAGATGCTCATAATTCGTTCCTCGTTAAGAGTATTGTAAGAAAAAAACGGAAAATTGTGAAGAAAAAATGCATCAAATCTTTTCTACCAAAGTATTTATCAGATTCTTCCACAGGTTGTTATTGGCCCGTATTTTAGAGATAATTATTTGGTAATGGAGAAAAGCAATCAAACAATTTTGTAATAAGAGTCAGGAGTCGTTAATCCACTTACGCATTCTAAAAATGAATTTACCTGAGCAAATATGTCGCTAGAAAGATCGGGATTCTTTTCAAAAACTGTGTCTACCCATTTGTCCCCATGTCCATAGCCTGTTCGTGTGTATTGCGGAATCCAATCTTCAAGTTCACCATCTTTTGCTAAATAAATAGATTTATTAGCAAGGTATCTAAGAATGCTACAAACCAAATCTGAAAATTCGGTGTTTTTGAAGAAAGCAAGCCCTTTATTTTTGACTTTACTCCACCCGCTTTTCAATGAGAGAGACTTTTTAACCATTTCAACATCATTTTCCTCAAGACTATCTGCTAATGGATTAATTGCATCTTGGAATGCTTTCTGAATAAAAACTTTGGGAACAGGGAAACTATCGTTTGATTTCGAAATCATCGCATTCAGTTGGGCAAAGTCAGTAGAGAATTCAAGATCAAAATAAGCAGTATCTTTCTTTGCTAAGTTGCCAATATCTTGCAAAGCATCGAAATCCAAGATCAGTTTGCACTGAATATCAAGCTTCTGAAAAGAAGATAAAAGTTTTAGGGCTTTCTCCTTGCCACCCGTCATTAAAAAAAGATAATCTTCGGGTAAGGATCGCTTTCGGTACAGTTCATCGAGTAAAGCTGAATAGAACCTACAGTCAGATTCCGATTCACAAACAAAAACCTCCTTTACGAAAAGCCCATCCAAAAAATTAGTATGAAAAAATGTAGGATCATGGATTGCATCCTTTAATTCATCATTAGGCAAAACTTTAAAAGACGTGGTTTGGTCTCGGTCAATTTTAACAATCCTAACCCGATTGCTGCCACTTTCGAGTAACCCTTTTATTAATTGCGAACTATGAGTTGCTATAAAGAGCTGCTTGTTTTTATAAAGGTCTGAAGCAAAAGCTTGGCCTAAGATAAAGGCCTGCCTTGGGTGTAGAAATGTTTCCGGCTCATCAATCAAGTAAACCGAGGAAGAAGCAGAAAAAGATTCAATTAAAACTGCAGCAAAGGATTTCATTCCGTCTCCTTGATCGTCAAGCATCGGTGAGCTTTTAAAATTGGACTTGCATCTTTCGGTAATTTCGTCATAATTTTCTCCTTCTTTTGCCAAAAGACCTTCGCACATTCTAATTTCCACCTTTGGTTCAGTAATAGTGTCGAGCGACAAAGGAATGTCAAATGCCTTTTTGAACTCATTACTGACAAGGTTGAATTGTACTCTATTAAAATAGAAAGATTGAAGAGAATTACAATTGTTTTTGCCACTGGGCAAGCTAAATGGAGATGTGATATTTAATCTCTCTTTTGTAGTCATAATATCAATAAACGCAGTATAAAAGGGCCAAATTGAATTACCCGTGGGAAGAAAGTTAAAACTGGTTAGTTCATTTTTTGGTATTTCATATCCACCATATTCTTTTGTTTGAAAAACATATTTCCCATTTTCCGGATTTATTTCACCTGCATCAATCATTATTTGCCGACAAACATGTTCATCAAAACCGAATGAAAGTTTTGTAATTACCTTTACTGCAGGATTATTAGGATTATAAGCTAATTTGGTAATATCTTTTAGGAAAGTTGTCTTTCCTGCATTGTTAGCACCAACAATAACCACAATATCATTATCGTTAAGATCTAATTCCTCGCCATCCGATAAAGTCAGCTTCTTGATCCAAAGTGTATTCATTATTTTATATTTCTCGATAAATTAATAAATGGATTTTCTTTCTAAAAAGTTTTTCAAATAATAGGCGGCAAATTCGCTGACACCCGTGCTAGGATTCCTCCAAGGCTGATTGGCCGCCAAAGCCTCTTTGTTTAATTTTCGCGAATACTTGATAGCAGTCAGCATATTTTTTACATCGAAAATCTTAGAAAAGATTTTGGAATCAGATTTGTTGTATTTATAATCTTTTCCTATTTCTTTGGAGATATACGAAGAAAGCTTCGCTTCTAGTTCACTTTCATTAAGGGCTGCTTCACAAAACGCGAAATGCAACAGCAGCCATTCCTCAAAACAATAGGATGACCAGCAGGGCCACCAGTGAATACGGAAAGACTTTTTTGCCTTCTCAAGATCATTGAGTCGGGAAATTTCGGTAAATGCGCCCTGATATTCCTGAGGCTGTAAATTATCAAAGTCAAAGCAAATCCAAACATTTGAAATATGTTTTTCAGGATGCCTTTTTTGAAGCTCACATTGATAATGCGCAACTTTCTTCTCGACTTCACAAACCAGTATCTTCCCTTGCCTGCCAGAAATGGAATGATCAATTGTTAAGTCGCCAGCTGAGATATAAGTACTCTTAACCGAAAGCGATTTAACCAAGTCCGCATAAAAAGGCTCACTGTTTTTCCCTTCAGAGAAGAAATAACTGATATATTGCGGGCCAACAAGACGGGGTCTTTGCCCACGGGTGGAGCGTTCCCAATTGGTTTCCTTACTCATAGTTTCAGGCCTTTGGCAATGAAAGGATCAGCTCCGTACTTTCCTTCCAAATAGCCACGGGAATATTTAGCATCTTTCCGAATAACACGGCCATCGGGTCCATCCAGATCCGAGAGAGCATAGAGTCGGGTCGAGCCATCGTCATTCAAAGTGGTAAACCAGATTTCATCCCGCCTAAAATACTTTGAATCCATATTCAGGATGTCATGAGAATTGAAAACGAATTGACTATTTTGATTCTCTTGACTTCCCAAGAATGAGAGCAAAGTCTGAATCAGAACAGGATGCAAATGGGAATCAAAGTCATCCGCATAATAAATGCGTCCATTCTTGTTGTCTTTTAGTCCAGCAATGATATAAGAGAGTTTCTGTGTTCCCTCAGATTCATCATAAAAAGAAAGAGTAAATGTCTTATCGCCAGATTGATGATCGAACTTTAGATTATTTAGATTGAAGCCTCGATCGCCTTTTTCGAAATGGATGTTGACTATATTCGTACCGAGGATTGCATTCAATTTGCTTGCAAGATAATCGCAATTGGTTTTCCGTGTCGTGAATTCCAAGAAGCGAATATCGTGGTCTCCTAAACGCCTGATAGAATTAATCTGCGCATAGCAGCTAGCAACGGCGCGGAAATATTCTCCTTTCGTCGAGTACTGGCTTCCAATGAAATTGACAAGTAACTGGTCATTCGTCACTGCAAAGGACTTGATTCCGATCTCCTGGAGCAATTCATCGGCAATGATTTTTCCCTTTTCCCTAGTATAAGCGGTCTGAAAGACATCTGACCCGATCTTCCTGAAAGTTAATTTCTCCGAAACAAAAATGCAAGGCAAAATATCACGAGAAAGGTAATGAATTCCCATAGCCAAAGCTGCTTTCGGATTTATGGAATAAGAAAAAGAAAGCTTCATTTCATATTGCTCATTTATGAAAGTATAAGCTAACGAGACAATCTTATCGTCGGACCCACCAAAGGGATTATCAAGAGATTCATGTATAGCAAAGCCAAAATGAGGATTGAAAGATTCCTCAAAGAAGGAAAGAGCATGAATAAGATTGCTCTTTCCGCTTCCATTAGGGCCATAGATGCTTCCTAGTTTCAAAAGCCCGCAGCCATCACTGGGAATAATATGCTCAGGATGCTCTTTTAAAGAGGAAGGCGGTAAAGCTTCCATGGTAAAAATTTGGGTATCCTTGAAGCTTCGAAAATTCGTAATTTCAATTTGCTTGAGCATTTGTTTTTCCTTCTTGCGAGATTTTTTATCGCAAATCAATTATAAGTCAATTAAAAAAAGATTTCAATTTAATTAAAGATTTCTTTAATTTCTAAGCTTTGTCATTTGAATATTCATTAGGGCTGAAAAAACAATTGTTTTGAATCGTCTATTCTCCGAAAAGATACGTATTCCAGGGCAGCATATGAGAAAAAGATACAACCTTACCGTAGGAATTAGTTGGTTGTTAGCATCATTCATTTCGAGTACAATAATTGAAAAGGAAAAACTAAAAATGTATTTCAAACCAAAAATCTTTATTAGCTCTGTAATGAAGGGCAATTTAGAACTACGAAAGAAGATAAGTGATATTTTGGAATCTGATGGAGCTGAAGTGTTGCTCTATGAAAAAAATTTAACGCCCTCTGTTGACCCGAATACTTATAAGAGCTCCATTCACGATGCTGATTTGGTCATCTTTATCATTGACCAATACGGGACACCAACACCGGATGGTTTAACAGGAACGGAAGAAGAATATAAAGAAGCTGAACTTTGCGGAATAAAATCTTATGTTTTTATTTCGAAGGGGATTCAGGAAACTCCTAAAGATTTTGCTTCTTTTATTGAAAATATAAAGAAAAAAGGTGTCTCTTATTATGAATACAAAGATAACGACGATTTATTAAAGCAAATTACTAATTGCCTTTTCAATATGGCAAGAGATTGCTTCCTAAACAGGAAATATCTTTCCCGTCTTCCCTCTGAAACTCTCGTAAGTCCAAGCTTTAATGCCGATTATGTAAAGGGAATGAACTACCTTGCCCAATACAAAAAGATGGTTGAACTGACTGAACAAAAACGACTTGAAACATCTTTTGATCCGTTATATTCCAACATTATTTTGGCATTAACTGATATTCCGTCGGGGTATATTCAGGACTATGAAAAGAACAAATTCATGGATCAGAAATTGTTTGACCTCTTGAATGCCGTTGCAACGAATTGCCTGCTTTTTGAAGATAGACATAGTCACTATTTTACAACGGATTATTCCGGCAATGGATTTGAAATTCATGCCCCGCTTTATGGTCAAGAAAAAGTATATCGCTGTTACCCAGCAGACCCTAGCCGTACTGATGAATACCGAAGAGAATTGCTTCCTATGTTCAATCATATAAAGGACTCAATCAATGATTTGGAAAATTATCTAAAAGATCGGAAGAATGATATTGATCTCACTTACAACATTTCAACTGAGTCATAAACAAGTTTGATTTTTTATTAGCAATTTTTTCTTTTGGGCCAATTAGGTATTAATGTTTTCAAAACCACAAAGAGGATTCGTAAAAATTGTTCTTGCTATCTCTTTTCGAAGTGTTAAAAGAAAATTTACATTCACAATGAATCCTTCCGAAAGCTCAAACTAAAGACCAAAAAGTATGTTTTGTACTGTCTTTTCTATTTGTTCGTCTTTGCTGATACTGGCTGTTCCGTCTCCCCTCTGCGGTCCATAATAGGCATACCCGGAATGGTTGCCACCCTCCAGAATAACTTTTCTGTTGGAAGAAGGCAGATTCTTTAAGCAATCCTGATACTTGCTCTTTATCCGAGCTTTTGTTTATCAACCTATTAATGGTTTTGCAGACGAAAATAGAAAATTTGAAAAAACAAGAAGGACATTTTCTTTATTTTGTCCACTCAATGTGGTATTATTGATTAACGAGTGGACATTTTTGAAGTTTTGTCCTATCAATGTTTGCTCGTATACCTTGCAAAGAATAACGGAGAACTATGGCCTTTGAAAGTACACTGAAGAAAAGCTTCATCATGAAGGAGGGATTTGAGGATTACCTCCGGCAACGGAGGAAATCCTCGGATTCCTTGGTTTTCAATATCTCTCTTAACCATGAGACAGCCTTTTTCCACTATGATCGGGAATTCATTGATCTGATTGCCTCCCTGACTTCCAAGAATGCCAAGTTACAGAGTCTTTATGACAGTCTCCCTCCATTCGCATTGAAAAGGATGAAAACGGAGTGTCTGATCAACGATATTCAGAGTACGAACAGCATTGAACACATCTATTCGACCAAGAAAGAGATTCATCTGCTGCTTGAGGATATCCAGAAGAGCAAGGATGAACGCCTTTCTTCGATTGTCAATAAGTACCATCTTCTCATGGATGATAAGACAGAGACGCATTTCAAGGATCCTCAGGCAATACGGAAGGCTTTCGATTCACTGATGGCCGGAGCCATCAGCAAGGAAGATCTTCCCGATGGTGTGCTTTTCCGCAAAGGACCTGTCTATATTTCCAATGGATTGAAGGCCGTTCACGAAGGCTCCTATCCTGAGGAGAAGATCATCCAGGATCTCCAGCAGAGTCTTAATCTTCTCAACGATGCCAGCATCAATCCCTATATCCGGTTAGCGCTGTTCCATTACCTATTTGAGAACATCCATCCTTTCAGTGACGGCAATGGCCGGACAGGCCGGTATCTCTTGAGTGCCTTCTGCAAGCAGGAGATCAGTCCGATCTTCTGCTTTATGATCTCCTCTGCCATATCGGATAAGAAGAAAGAGTATTATCGGGCTTTCCAGGATACGGAGGATCCCCGTAACCACGGGGATCTCACCACCTTTGTCTATCCTTTCCTGGAGCTTCTCTCGGATTACCTGGATAAGGTAATCCAGGAGTTGCAGGATCGGAAACAGGAACTGGAGGTTTTTGAGGTGTCTCTTAAGGAGAACAAAGTCACTTATACTCAGGGAGAGCAACTGATCCTGACGGTCATGAAATCCGCTTCCCTGTTCGGCGGACTCGGTCTAGCCGCGAAAGACATCCAATCTATGACAGGCCTAAGCTATAAAACAGTTCTAAGATCCCTGGCCTTCTTTGAAGAGAAGGGTCTGCTTCACCGGGAATCCTATGGGAACCACCGTATCTATTCCCTTAGCAAAAGCAACGGGTAACTAGCAGCAGTCAGCGCCTCGTCTATGCCAAAAGTGACGTGACAGCCATAACCGTCTTAACAATCTGTTCGTCTTTGCTGATATTGGCCGTTCCGTCTCCCTTCTGAGGTCCGTAATAGGCATACCCGGAATGGTTGCCGCCCTCAAGAACGACTTCTCTGTTGGAAGAAGGCAGATTCTTTAAGCAGTCCTGATACTTGCTCTTATTGAGGACTTTATCCTCAGACCCATAGATAGTCATGGTCTTTAAGGAGGTCTTGGAGAGATCTGAAGTCGAGTAGGAGGCTAACAGGATCAGTCCGTCATACTCGCTGGTATCCGAGCCAATGAAGGAGGCAGCCATGGCTCCGCCTAAGGAGTGGCCGGAAAGGTACCAGTGGGATACTTCCGGATGCTTCGTAGGGATTCCCTTTCCGGCCCCGCTGTCAAAGAAAGCCAGGTTATAAGGCATCTGAATCAAGTAGGTCAGGATTCCCTCTTTGGCTAAGGAAGAACACAAGGGAGCATAAGCCGTGGCTTCGACCTTGGCTCCCGGATAGAAGACCAGACCGGCTTTGACGGTCTGGTTCTTGGGAGTAAAGACAATCTCATTCCCACGGGTGACTTCGACCTCATCCGTGCTGGTTAAATAGGTATCCACCTGGCTGTCCGCATGATAGTAAATGGAGACATAGATAAAGAAGGTCGAGAAAAGGAGGACGATGACTGAGAAGACAGAGATGAGGGTGATACGGAGAGCACGATGATTCTTCGGCTTTGGATTTTGTTGATTCTGAGACATAGGGGTCCTTCCAGTACCTGCAGTAGGAGATGGGAGCCTTCTAAGAAAGCTCCCTATTAAGCTAGTGTAATACCGGAAAAGAGTATAGAAGCATTGCGTATGGATTGTCTAGAAAATCCCTCGGCTGTGTCTTTCGGTTCTCATCCGAAAGCCGTCAGGAATTCATCGGTTGAAGTGCTGAGGCTTATCGCTATGCTTTTGATTGTCATGCACCATTGGTTCGTGCATGGCATCGGGGTCGACTTCGCGCTTTTCACCTCGCGCGAGCTCATTTTTCAGACCTTTGAGATCTTCGGCAAGATCGGAGTCGATATCTATATTCTGATTTCCGGATATTATCTGATCAACGGACAGTTCCGTTGGTCGAGGTTCTGGTCATTGCTGATCCAGACCTTGGTCTTCTCCTTGCTGATGACGATTGCTGCCTTAGGGGTTGCCTATGTCTTTGGGGAGCGGTTTACTGCCATCAAGGTAGCCATCCTGCAGATTGTCGTCGGTGCCGTGGTTTATGGCGTTTGCCTGCTTTGCTTCCATGAGGAGATGTCTTTAGGTTACTTCCAGGTCATCAGAAACAAGCTCTTCCATCCGAGAAAGCAGAAATGATTGGACTTCTTTGAAGCCAAAAAGCACTTAAATTGATGCGGTCAAGAAAGAGAATATTATTTCGGGTTGTCAGTGATTATAATATTAAGATAAGACTTAATCGTTTCCTCCTTATTTCATAGCTCTTTAGCAACACATGAAAAAACCGGTTGATGTCTTTGTCTTCCTCTACAATGGGAAAGACTATATCGATAAGATCGAGGCTGACCTGAAAAGTCAGGTTGTCTCTTTTCCTATCTCTTTGACCTATATCCTGACGGATACGAAAGACGGATCCCTAGAGAAGCTGGATGCCATCCATGCTAAGTATCAGATTATCAAGAAAGAGGAGTTCTCTCATTCTCTGACCCGAGAGAAGGTTCTCTTCGGAAGCCAGGCAGAGATAGCTGTTGTTTTGACTCAGGACTGCCGGCTGGTCAATCCGGACTGTCTGGAGAAGCTTGTCTGCTGCATCCATGATGATATCCGCTATGCCTATCTTAGGCAGGTTAACTCGAACCATACGATTGAACGATATACCCGACGGATCAACTATCCTAAAAAGACCATCATCAAGGATAAATCATCAATCCCTAGCCTTGGCATCAATACCTTCTTTGCCTCCGATGCCTGTGCCGCCTTTGATGTCAGCTACTTCAAGAAGGTCAATGGCTTTGACAATAAGGACTTACCGACCAATGAAGACATGTATTATGCCTACAAGGTCATCATGGCTGATCAGAAGGTAGAGTACTGTGCCGATAGCTATGTGGATCACTCCCATAAGTTCAAACTGAAACAGATCCGGGAACGTTACCGTCTCTTTGGCATGTTCTTCAAGGAGAACCCTCAGTTTGATCAGTATCATGCTACCGGAGGTGCCTTGAGGCTGGCTTTCAAAACCATTGGCATGATTCTTTTGGAGTTCAATATTCCGGCCTTGTTCATGTTCCTTCCCAACATGATGGCCCGTTACTTAGGTAAGAAGGACGGAGAAAAAGAAGCTCTCCGCTTAAAGAAATGATTTATCTTCTCTTTGTCACTTATAATGTCATTGTTCAGTTACCTCAGGACCTGCTTAGGTCGGAAGGCGATTTCCGGACCATCGTCTTTGAGAATTCTTCTGCCGATGAAATCAGAGAAGCTAATAAAGAATATTGCAATAGTCATCATATTGGATTCGAAACGCAGTCGAAGAACATTGGTCTTTCAAGAGCTTACAACTTTGTCATAAAGAAATATGTTGGACCTGATGATTGGGTCTTGCTATTGGATTCGGACACTCATATCGATAACCATTATTTAGATCAAATCCCAGACTTAATAAAAAGCAACAAGGCTGCTGTCTACTCTCCCATCAACATCAATCAGAGGACCCAAACCATTGATAGTCCGAAACTCTTTAAGAAAGGCTTCTTCCTTTCGTCCGTTCCGGTGGCTCTTCATCCAGGGGATGTGGCTCAGTTCAACGGCATCAATAACGGACTGCTGGTCAAAGGCTCCGTCTTTAAGGAAGTCGGCTATTACGATGAGAGGATCTTTGTCTATTTCTCGGATGCTTATCTCTTCTTCCAGCTTGTCGAAAAAGGAATTCCTGTGGCTATCGTTGATTATCGTAACCTTTGTGATTTCTCCGTCACCAATCCGGATAAGAAAGCTATCGTTCATCGGATAGGGATGATGAAGAAGGATGCCAAGATCTTTTATAAGATTGTCTATAAAACCTGGAAGAGACCCGGCCGGGCATGGCTTCACTACTGGGCTTTCTTCTTCAAGAAAGCCAAAGAGTCGGCTGCCATCACTAAAAAGCGGTACTTCTTCAGTTATCTCTTTGCTAAGAGGGCCAAGTAAATGAAAATCGATACCCTGGTTGTTCTTTATAATCCCAAGGAGGAGTTCCTCGACCATTTCCGCTGTTATACCCGTTTCTCGAACCGGGTCATTTTCCTGGATAACTCAACTGAGATCTCCCCAGACTTCGTCAACCA
>LAHS01001290.1_pt1 | contig 36956 bp, 32 predicted proteins | sample 329651 | NCBI WGS metagenome assembly LAHS01 (sample SAMN03275699, study PRJNA271635) | activated sludge metagenome | isolation source: sample C-1 Sludge from hydrolytic chamber (first chamber) of Anaerobic...
CCCGAAATCATACACGCGGCAAAAGGAAGAATACATTTTGCACACGTGCGCAATTTGCAGTACAATCGTCCCGGTGACTTTCAGGAAGCAGCTCACTTGAGCGCCGACGGAAGCATGGATATGTTTGCAATCATGAAAGCGCTTTACGACAATGGTTTTGACGGATGCATCCGCCCTGACCACGGACGCGCAATCTGGGGCGAAGTCGCAATGCCCGGCTACGGTCTCTATGACCGCGCGCTCGGCTGCGCATACCTGAACGGACTGTGGGAAGCACTCGAAAAAACATACCCTCGCAAAAAATAGGCAAGGCGGCGCACCAGTTGTCTCTGGCGCGCTGTAATTCCAGTCTTTGACGAGGAAGATAGTATGACAGATGAAAAGAACTTTGTTCTGCTTGAAAAAGAAAATCATGAGCCTGCGCGCGAGTATGCGGTCCGATGTCTTGAATACAACATCGTGAATCTTATTCTTGAGCCGGGGCAGATGGTGAGCGAAAAGCAGATTAGCGTACAGCTCGGCGTTAGCATGACGCCGGTGCGTGAAGCTCTTTTCAGTCTGTCGCAGATTGGCATTATCGAAGTATACCCGCAGCGCGGTTCTGCAATCTCATTGATTGATACTGACCTTGTTGAGCAGTCCCGCTTTATGCGGTGGTCTGTGGAGCATTTTGTCGTAGAAGAAGTGTGCAGAAATCATACTGACGAAGATATAGCTGCACTCAAAGCGAATATTACACTTCAGCAGAGTGCGGGAAAAAGCCATGACATCCGCAAAATGCTTGCATACGACAACCTGTTTCATGAGCAGTTGTATCGCGCTGCGCGCAAAGAATCGATATATCAGTACATAAGCCGCTATCGCGTTCACTTTGACCGAGTGCGCATGCTCGACCTCATGGCAACTGATACGGAACGGAATTTGAGTGAGCATGAGGCTCTCCTCGATGCGATACAGTCATTTGACAGCGAAAAAGCACTTCATATTATAGATACTCATTTGAATCACGTAACTTACGATATGGATGCGTTAAAAGAAAAATATCCTGCTTGGTTCAAATAGATGCTTCTCTTTGCGGGAATGGTGTGGTAAAATAAAGGTAGATATAAAAAGTATCCGCATGTGAGTGTTGAGAGTTGTCTGCTTTTTTTTATGGCGGGGTACTTTATGAAACTGAATAAAAAATTTTCGCTTCTAGTCGCATGGCTCGGAATTCAAACGATTCTTCTCGCAGTTCTTTTGATATTCATGTTTAACCGTGTAATCGGGCTTAAGACATATCAGAGTGAGTTGTCGAAAGCTCAGTATATGTATGGAGCTCTGACTGCTTTTACTGATGAAGTGAATGCGCGCGGTGTTGATATGGACACGATGGTCGAAGAATGGACTACACATCTTAATAATACCAAAACTGAATTTGATTTGATTATACATAGCTCCACCAGAAAATCCATGAACCAGGATATGAACGATATGGTTGACGATATCGAGACGTTGTGGGCTGCGCTTGAGAATCAGATTGAACCGTTAACCGATGTGTATACAAAACTTGCTGCTGTGCCGGTATCTTCAATGTTCAAGAATTCTGTGAGTCAGTCAGGTTTTTTGAATGCAATCGATATGTATCGTTCAACAGAACCTGTTGATGAGATAGATTTTGAGCTTCGTTCTGCAAAATTACATCTTAGTACGATTTATTACGCACAGACAAACTTTACTGATCTTGTGACGCAGCTTTCTGATTCAGTGTCAGCTCTTGTTGACCGTCAGACTCGCATTTCAAACACTCTGATGATTGTTCTGACAATACTTTCTGCCTTAATAATGGGAATTGTTGTCCGTATCACTACAAGCAGCGTGACAAAGCGTGTGTCTGAAATCAGAAAGATGACTGAAGAACTTTCTGAGAAGGACTTTACTGTTTCAACAAAAGTTTCTTCGAAGAATAAGGATGAGGTCAGTGACTTGCAGAGCGATCTTAACAAGACTGTTTCTCACTTGAATGATGTTTTTGTTAATGTTAAGAAGTCAGCGCGCATCGCACAGAATTTCGGACAGTCAATTAACGATTCTGCAGGAGAAACAGCCGCGGCAACTCACGAAATAAATTCAAATATTGAAAGTATGACAAAACAGTTTGATACTTTGAGTCAGGCTGTTGATAAATCAATTGCTTCAATCTCTCAGATGAATCAGGTGAGCACTGTACTTGTGCAGGACAACACTGTCCAATCAAAATCAATTTCTGAAAGCAACACTGCAGTAACAGAGATGTCTGAAACACTTGCTGATGTAAGCAAGATGGCTGTTGCGAAAACAAAGAGCGCACAGGAAATGCAACAGCTCGTCACAGATGGTGACAGCAAGATAAATGCAACGAACAGTCTGCTTCAGGAAATCACAGGAATGCTTGATGAAGTAAGCGATATTGTCACAATTATTAATGCAATTGCTGAACAAACGAATCTTCTTTCTATGAATGCTGCAATCGAATCTGCTCATGCAGGTGAGGCTGGAAAGGGATTCGGCGTTGTTGCAGAAGAAATAAGAACTCTTGCAGAAAGCACTGGTGAAAATTCGAAGAGAATTACCGATTCTATTTACACGATTATCGACAAAGTAAAAGAGGCCAACGAAACATCTGGTGATGCCTCAAAAGCATTTGCAAGAGTAAGTGAAAGTGCGCATGATATGCTGTCGTCTTTCCATGATATTTCTGAAAGCATATCGATGCTCGATGAGCGTACTAAAAAGGTCGCAGAGAGAACATCCGACATTACTTCTTCGTCAGATAAAATTAACGGTTACTGTGCAAAGCTTACTGAACAGCAGAATGTAGTTAGTACCCAGATGAATTCAATGAATCAGATTTTCTCAGAAGCTCTGAGCGGCATTTCCGAAATAAAGCTTGGTACAGAAGATATTGTTAAGCGTATGCTGAATGTAAGCGACAAGAGTTCTGAAAGCTGCAAGCAGATGGCAAAACTTGAATCTGATCTTTTGGCATTCAAAACAAATGATGTTGAGCTGCCCGATGTTACTTCTGGCGCAGATTCAGATAGCGTCCCCGATGCTCTCCCGGCAGAACAAGAATCAGCAGAAGCGGTACAAGGTACGGAAGCGCAAGCAGGACAGCAGACGGAACCTCATGAAGTCCCGGAACATTCTGAAGATTCGACGCTGCAAACTGAGCAGCGCTGAACACAAGTGCCGCGGCAAAAACTGCTGCGGCATTTTTTTTGCCTAGAAAAACAACTGCAAGCGCAGTCCATCCAGTGCCGCTTGCGACTCCCGGCACAAATGATGAGAGTCTGATTGCGTATATGCATCCTGCTGCCGATCCGAATAGCGCCGCAGCTGACCATGAACAGATTCGATACTTTGTTGCAGAAATGCCGCGTGATTCAAGAAAAGGCGCATCGCTCCCTGTTATGCGAATGTACAAACCGCTTCTTGAAGTAAAAAGCCAAATCATTCCGAGTATACAAAGTACGGCAGCACCGATTGTTGTAGCGATGCGCGCCGTTGCTGCAGAAAAAAGAAAATATTCTGTCGACGTAAGAACACCGCGTGTACCGAATATTCGCGCAGAGAAAACAGAAACGAGCGCATTTAAAAGCAGGTTCAGTGCAAGCGCTGACAGAAAAGGATTTGCATGAAACTTTTCTGTAACTGCTGCATACATTGTAATAAATACTGTTGCTGCTATCATAGAAAACATAATTCCTAAAGCAAGAGAATGAGAGCATGTTGTGAATGCAAAACATAAGAAAGCGCTTACATTAATAACGCTTTCAAGAAAGATTGCCATTCGTCCTGCGTATTCTGAAAGAAGTGCACCTGTAGACGCAAGCATGAGCGGTGCGGAAATAATTATTATTTGCAGAATAATGTTCATGCTTTTTCCTCCGCTGAAGTTTTATCGTTGATGATGTTGTTGTTAATATTATTGTTTCTTTCGACGCTCTTCTTCTTTTTATACGAAAGAATTCCTAAAAGCGATATTGAAATAAGAACAACGCCTTGAATCAGACTCGAAATATCGAAGCCGAAATTTTCTGTAAGCGCGACTCTGTCAGCAGATGTAAAAATCCATGAGAGTACAAGTGATACGGGAACAAGAAGCGCAGGATTCGCCTGTGCGATGAGCGAGCACGAAAGCGCGTCCCATCCAAGCCCTGCGTAAAATCCGACATGACATGTATAATACGTGCCGCAAACTGCGAAAAATCCTGTGATTCCGTGGAATGCGCCGGATGCTGCCATGACGCCGTATGTGTTTGCTTTTTCGCAGTAGCCGCAGTAACGCGCAAACTCTGGCGCTTTGCCCCATATCTGAAGACGTCTGCCGCTGACTGTTTTAAAAACAAAAAATGATGACAGAATGCAGAGAACTATAGATATGAAAAAAGATGCATTGAACGGAGACGGCGGCAGAAGAGAATTAAGGCGAAGCCGTTCTGCGATGAAAGGTGTTGCGAGAAGATTGCCCTCTGTCGTGCGGAATCGTCCGCTTACGGCAGCATCGATGAGAGGAATCACTGCTGCTGATAAAAGAAATGTTGTTAAAAGTTCATTCGCGCCGCGTTTATCTTTAAGCGCTGCGCAGAGTGTAGTCATTGCAGCCCCGGCTGCAGCCGCGCATAGAAAAGCTGCGCCGAGCGCAATAAATGCCGGTACTCCGGCGGTGGATGCCGGTACGCCTGAAATGACTGATGATGCGTCTGTAATAACAGTTGACGCGCCTGCACCAGAAGGAACAAGTGCGTTCAGTACAAGCGCCGTTGTAAAACCTCCGGCGTATATTTCACCTTCACCGCCGAGATTAAGCTGTCCGCTTTTTACTGCAAGCGCCGCGCCGATTCCGGCAGTTGTAAAAAGAGAAGCCGTGTTGAGAAGTGTGCCAAAATAATAAGATGACCTGAATGATCCGAATAGAAAATTTGCAAGCGCATTTACTGGGTGCGATGACCAGCAGAACAAAAGAATTGCGGTAACTGCAATTCCTGCCGCCGGTGCTGCAAGAGAAGAAAAAACTGCAGTCTTATTAATTTTCATTGTGCGGCTCCTTTTTTACAAGAGTTCCTGATTCAAGCGTGAATGCAGTGTCTGCGTATTCCTCTGGAAAGCCGGAAGCACTTAAAATAAGAACGGCGGTTCCGGAAAGAGCAAGTGTTTTTATTCGAGCGCATGTATGCTGCGCAGAAAGAGAGTCGAGTCCTTGCAGCGGTTCACAGAGAATTGCGAAAACAGGCGGCGTTGAAAGTTCTCTCGTAAAAATAAGACGCTGAAGCATTCCGCCTGAAAGAGACGACGTTGAATCATCCGGAGTCGTATTTACATTTGTGAGAGATATTATTTTTTGCGCAAACGTATACGGATCGGAGCCAGTGTATTGTGCGGAAAGAAGCTGGCATACAGTAAGAGAAGGATTTGAACCTCTGAGTGTTCTGTTTGAAGGAACAATGCCTGTTATGGATTGTGAAGTATTCGGTCTGCGAAGAAATTGCGCGGTGAGAGGATGGCGTCGTAAATCAAGTGTAATCTTTTTTTTGCCAGGTACAGTGATTGAGCATGTGCCTTGAACAAGTTCTGTCTCCATGCCTGTGATGATGTTTTCGAGTGTGCCGAGTCCGCTCTCTTGTATGCCGTTTATAACAGTGATAGAGCCTGCGCTGAATGAAAATGAAATGTCGAATAAAGCCGGACGAGTGCGTGGTCTGCACGTGATATGCGCAAAAGAAATTGATGCGCTGTCTTTTTCCGGTACTATGCGTGAATGGCGGCAGTCATCGCCAGCTTTCATTTCTTCTGAGAAAGAAAATTTGTTGCGGTCAAAGTCTTTGCTGTTTTCGTACTGGGCGGCGACTTTTCCCTGAATAAGAACCGTCACTGTATCTGTGTACAATTCTGCTTCGCTCATGCTGTGCGTTATAACAATTATGTTCATGCCTTGCTGCGCAAGCTGTCTGATGTGCGCATAGAGACTTCGCCGCTGCTCCCAGTCAAGCAGTGCGCCCGGTTCATCGAGAATAAGCACTCGCGGATTTCTGCATAACGCGCTGATGAGCGAAGTGTAAAAACGTTCGTCGCCGCCTGTGTCGCGCACAAGTGAACGCATATTGAGCGACGGACACCATTCTGCAATTAGATTAACAATTTTTTGTTTTGCAGTTTTATCTGCGCCGAGCATGATGTTTTGCATCACCGAAAGACTGCCTGCAAGAAGAGGCGTCTGATGAACCTGAATGACTCCGGCGCGCGATGATTCACCTTCGTTTTTAAAAGAAACCGTTTGCATAGAAACAGTCTGTGGCGCTGAACCTTTGTCTGCAATTCCGTCTGTTGCTGATTCTTGCGTACTTATTAATAATGAGCCGCTGTCTGGAATAAGCGCGCCGGTAAGAATACGCGCAATCGTTGATTTTCCTGCGCCGTTTTCGCCGAGGAGAGCATGAATCTGTCCGTCTCTGAAAATTACAGACACATTATCGAGAACTTTTTTTGAACCGAACGATTTTGAAATGTGATTCAGCTCAATTGTCATGCTTTTCTCCAGCGGGTCGAATTATTATTGTGATAAATAATTATTTTGATGAAGCTGCAGTATCAGGCAGAACAAGTGAGCCGGCAGTAAGCTGCGCGATAAGCATCGTCATCAAATTTCTTGTATCCTCAGGCACTGTCTCTGTGTAATGCTGATTGTCGGAAATAAATTCAAGATAACCGTCCTTAAATGAACCGACTGTTTTTGCAGTACCGAATTTTGTTTTGTTCTGAAGAAATTCTGTTGTCATTTCTTTTGCGATTTTATCCTGTTTGATTTGCGTGCATGAAATTATTGTTCCCGGCGCACGGTCAAAACCGTTTTCATCAAACCAAGAGATGTACATGCCAAGTTCTTTTGCTGTAGCAATAACACCTTGAGAAGCACCGCCGCATATAGGAAGAATAACGTCTACGCCTGTCGAAGCCATTGCGCGTGCAAGTTCTGCGCCTTTTGATGCGTCGTACCAGTTGCCGACAATTCTAAAATCAACAGTTGTGTTTTTATTTGCAGCTTTTGCACCGAGTTCGAAATAAGGAAGAAGAATCGTATCCATAATAGGATATTCCTGAGCTGCGATGAGACCGAGCTTGTGTGATTTTGACATCAGCCCTGAAATGTAGCCGCTTACAAATGACTGCGTGCGCTGGTCATAACTAACTGAAGCAATACTTTTATTTTTATCGTCGAATGCATCAAGCAAAATAAATTTCTGATTCGGGAATTGAACAGTGATAGGTTCGCACAGTTCCGGCATAGAAGGATTAGATGAGATAATAACATCATAAGAGTTTGACGCTGCGAGTGCGGTAAGCTTTGAGCCCCACTCAGCCTGATTTGTGCCGGCTTCAATAACGGTGAGCTGAACCTTTTGCTTGCTGTCACCGAGCTTTTCATTCCATTCATTTACTGCTTCTGTTGTACCGTTCGCAACTTTTTCGTATGTCGGGCTGTCTGCAATAATGCCTGGAATAAATACAGCAATTGAAGGTGCGGAAGATTTTCTGCCTGAGCAGGAAATGGCAGCAAATGAAAAAAGGACTGCGCACGAAGCAGCTGATACACGGCGAATAAATGATGTGATAGTCATAGAATAAGTTCCTTGCCGGATGCCGCGGAAAAAGAAAATGCACATCCGAAGTACCGGTATATATAAAATAGTTTTATATAAAACTAAAGTCAAGTAGTTTTTATGATTTTACTGATATAAAGTACTTATTCAGCATTCTCAAGATTTGCGCTTATTTTAGAGAGAAGGGCAAGAAGCGTTTCTTTTTCATCCTGAGTGAATCCTTTGAAATATGTTTTGAGCAGATCATGAGAAAGATTCGCCGTCAGCTTATTCCATTCACGTCCGCGTTCAGTAAGCATAAGATATTTGCAGCGTGAATCGGTCAGACTTTTTTCCATCCTTACGAATCCTTCCTTGCAGAGTTTCCGTACAAGAACAGTCGTCGTCGATTTGTCGCGGTTGATTTTTTCCGCAAGCTCGCCCATTGTCATGCGGTCTGTTTTAGAGAGCGAAAAAAGAATAAAGCCGTGGGATGAAACAAGTTCTTCAAGACCGTGGGCAGCCATTTTCTTTTTGAGAAAATCTGCAGATTCAGAATGAATGTGAGAAATAAGAGAAGCTGTTGAAGAAATGTCTGTTACCATGACGAGAGTATATCACAATTGATTTTTACCGTCATGCGCTTTTCCGTTGACGCATGATATTCAAAAAAGATACATTATAAGTATGCTGAAGTTTTTCTTTCAAAAGAATTTTTGTGATGGTTGGGATAATATCTTCTCGTTATTAATTCCAAATGCAATATCAATCATACTCGGAATCGGAACATACCTTGCGGTTGGCGCAGTTGCCCGGGTAAACGTGATGATTTCGCTTCTTGTTCTGATTGTATGTTGCGGTGTGATTATGATTTCTATTTTTGCGTGGGGCGGCAATGCAAAAAAAATTGCAGACTTTGATGCGCCGTCACTTGCGAATTATTTTAAATCATTTCCGCATGTATTGGTGCGCGGTTTTCTTTTCGGCGCATTGATTGGAACGCTCGTCGTTGTAAGTTCGATTGCTATTCCGTACTATTTGCGGATGTTTAAAAGCGGCAATCTTTTAGGACTGCTGTTTGTGGCTTTGCTTTTCTGGTTCCTTCTAGTATGTGCGATTGCGCTTCAGTGGTTCCTTCCGCTTGCGTTTTTACAGGAAGGCAATACGTTCAGAAAGTGCCTTAAAAAGTCATTCATCATTTTTTTTGATAATCCTGGATTTTCATTTGTGATGGGACTGTATAATCTGATTCTGCTTGTTGTTTCTCTCTTTTTGTTTTTCATCGTGCCAGGCACATCTGGCATAACGCTTTCGCAGATGAATGCGCTTCGTCTCCGTCTTTATAAGTACGATTGGCTTGAGGAAAATCCTGACATCGCCGCCGATAAAGACAAGCGGTGCGAAGTGCCGTGGGATCAACTGATTGCGGAGGATAAAGAAACATTAGGTCCGCGCAATCTGCAGTCGTTCATATTCCCGTGGAAGTAGGAACTCAATCGATACCTCCTGTATCGATTGAGTTCGCAACAACCTGATCCGGCTCGCAGAATCAGGCTTAAGATAAAAAAAGCCCCGGCAATTGAAGTTTCCTTCAGTTGACCGGGGCTTTCATTCACTGCCTGTTGCTGTTCGCTTCAGGCTGTAAAATCATTTCTCTGACATCAGCAGTGTCTTTGCGTCGAGCTTGAGCGTGGTGCTGAGGTTTGTCTCTTTGCCCATTTTGAGCACTTCGACAACAACACCTTCCGGCTTCTGGCTCAGGTGAAGGACAGCTGTAAAGTCATTCTCAAGTGCTTTCGGCACTGAGTCTGACAGTTTGTTTCCTTCAACTGTTGCGCTCATCCATATGGTGACTTTTTCGTCTTTCGCATATTTAGCAACTGCTTTCATATCGTCTGCGCTGACTTTTGAGAAGTCAACGCCGTCCATTACGACTCCGGCGACGGCGATTCCGCCTGCTTTGAGAGCTTTGAGTGTAGCTACAACCTTTGCGAGGCTGAAGTTGTCAAGGCTGAAGTTCAGAATAGTGCGGTTGCGTGCGATGTCGTCTTTAACATCTGTTCCGACGTTCTTTTTCTTTGCAAGTTCTGTAAAGATTCCGTCGTACCAAGAAATAACGTTGGAAGAATGAAGATCGAACGTAACATGTACGAGCTGTTTGTCTGCAAGGAGTGTATCCATGCCGAACTGAACGAGCACTGATGTTTTTCCGAGTCCTTTCTTTGATGTTACGAGTCCGATTTCTCCTGCTTTGAGTCCGCCGTTTGTGGCTTTTTCAAAATAGCGGACCGGGCTGCGGTCGAAAAGATCCTGTTTTATCATTTACATTCTCCTCGGTTATTTTGCTGTTCCGGCTCTGCGTTTCTCGGCGTACTCTTTTGTCATAGTCTCGGCGAGAGCATTCGGAACTTTTCCATATTTCAGGAATTCCATGGTGAATTCTGCTTTACCCTGTGTTGAAGAGCGCAGAATTGTTGAGAAACCGAACATTTCGCTCAGCGGTACTTCAGCATTGACTGTTGAAGTGTTGTTTTCATCGGTTGTATCAATGATAACACCACGGCGCTGGTTAATCAAACCAAACATATTGCCCTGGAACTCGGTCGGTCCGGAAATGCTGACCTTCATAATCGGTTCAAGAATAACAGGTTTTGCTTTTGCATATCCTTCGCGGAATGCACCAATAGCTGCAGTCTGGAAGGCGATATCTGAAGAGTCGACCGGGTGGTACTGACCATCGTTGATTGTGCAGCGAACGCCGACAACCGGGAATCCGATGAGAGAACCGCGTTCCATAGCTTTTCTGAATCCTTTGTCGCATGACGGAATGTATTCGTTCGGAATAGCACCGCCTTTGATTGCGTCAACAAATTCGTAGTCTTTGTCGGCGATTGGTTCCATGAAGCCGCCGACGCGTCCGTACTGTCCGGAACCGCCAGTCTGTTTCTTGTGCGTATAGTTGAATTCTGCGCGCTGAGTGATTGTCTCGCGGTATGCAACTTCCGGCGGAGAAACGGTAACTTCGCAGTTATATTCACGTTTCATGCGCTCAATGTAAACGGCAAGGTGAAGCTCACCCATACCTTTAATGATACACTGGTTGCTTTCAGGATCAACGTAGCTCTGGAATGTCGGGTCTTCCTTTGTGAAGCGGTTGAGAGCCTTAGCCATCTGGTTAGCTGCCTGTTTGTCAACAGGAGTGATAGCTTCGGAAATAACCGGGTTCGGAACGAACATTGATGTCATAGCGTAGTTGAGTCCGCCACCGCAGAATGTATCGCCGGATGCGCAGTCAACGCCGAACAGAGCGATGATGTCGCCCGGCTCGCCGCAGTTGATGTCTTCCATGGCGTTAGAGTTCATGCGGACAAGACGACCGACCTTAAAGCGCTTGCGTGCGCGAGTGTTGTAAAGTTCATCGCCCTTGTTGATGCGTCCCTGATAGATGCGGACGTAGGTGAGCTGACCGAACTGGCCGTCATCGAGTTTGAATGCGAGAGAAACACACGGTTTGTCTGCAACATTGAAAAGCTCAACCTGAGCCTCGTTGTTGTCGAGGTCCAGAGCGTAGTTGTGAACTTCGGTAGGATCAGGCAGATAGCGCTGAACGCCGTCGAGAAGCGGCTGAATACCTTTGTTTGTATGAGCTGAACCGCAGAATACAGCAACGAACTGCTCTGCAAGTGTTCCCTTGCGGATAGCTGCGATGATGTCTTCTTCCTGCGGCTGTTTTTCCTCAAGAAGATCTTCCATGAGTTTATCAGAGAAGTTTGAGGCTGCATCGAGAAGTTCGGTGCGGTATTTCTTTGCATCTTCAACGAGGTTTGCAGGAATTTCTGCAGTGCGAACGTCTTCACCGTTCGGTCCGTCGAAGTAGTATGCTTTCATAGCAATCAGGTCGACAACGCCTTCGAGCTTGTCTTCAAGTCCGATCGGAATTTCGACAAGGTGAGCATTGAGACCGAGTTTGTCGCGGAGCTGCATGCATACGCGGAACGGGTTTGCACCCTGGCGGTCGCATTTGTTTACGAATGCGATGCGCGGTACATGATAGCGTTTGAGCTGGCGGTCAACAGTGATTGACTGTGACTGAACACCTGCGACTGCGCAGAGAACGAGAATAGCGCCATCGAGAACGCGGAGTGAGCGTTCAACCTCGATAGTGAAGTCGACGTGGCCGGGGGTATCGATCAGGTTGATCGTGTATCCTTTCCAGTTGACCTGGGTTGCTGCAGACTGAATCGTGATTCCACGTTCACGTTCCAGATCCATACTGTCCATCGTTGCACCAACGCCGTCTTTTCCATGAACTTCATGGATCTGATGAATCTTGTTGGTGAAAAACAGGATACGCTCGGAAAGCGTCGTTTTACCCGAGTCAATGTGGGCACTAATACCGATATTTCGTACTTTAGAAATATCAAAGTCCATATTGTATACCTCTCAAAAATAGAATCCTAAATTGGTGTCTTCCTGAAATCAGGAAAGAAGTCTTTTACGGGTACAGACTCCCCGCCATCATAGAGAAAGATTCTATCTACTATACTGAAAAAGGACTTCTTTATCAATGCTTTGCGGGTAAATATCTGTTTTTTCAATTAAAACCTTGATACGGCGGCACATTTGAAAATACACCGCACGAAGCGCGAGTAAAGATGAATTGATGCAGAGCATCCCGCCGATGAAGCTTGCCGTTTTCCGTTTTTTACGGCAACAGAGCAGTCTGCGTATGTTGTAAAAATACGCTGTTTTCCCGGAGTAAAAGAGAGCGCTCCTTTATAGGTGACTTTGGGGACTGCTGCCGTTGTGAGCGGCGGACAGTACGAAATTCCTGCGGAACATGATGTGCGGGCGCGCGGAAACGAAAAACGCATGTCTGCCGATGCGCTGTAGTTTTTTTCCGGCAGTGATGATGACGGCACATCTCCGTTTATAAGAATGTTCGATGCTCCTGCCTCGGTACGGAAGAAAACAAATCTGCGCTCGAAAGAAAACCCTGCTCCGAATTTAGCCGTTGTTATTTTTACCGGAACTTTAGCCGCTGTCGTTCTGTACGTGCCGGCTGCGCTCACTCCGAATTTGCAGGTGCCGAGCGCGAGCTGCGGATTTATCTCGCACTGGGCGATTGTCCTGCACGGGTCTGAACCGGCGCCGATGAGCGCAGCTGCTTCCGGTGTGTTCTGGTACGTGGGAATTCCAAAAAGCGAAATGTCGAAAAGAAACGGACCTGCTGCGGTGCGTGAAGATGCTCCGAGAGAAACAGCGGCAGGTCCCCACGGTGTTGCGTGGATGCCTATGTTGAGCTTGAGTTTTGCAGCAGGCGAACGGAATGCGTTTTCCCATACACATGCATAAAACCATCCGGGCGAAAAACCGCCGCCTGCTTTCCAGAGAGAAGACGAGTCATTCTGGAGATAAAACCTGCCGCCGGTGAAAGATGACTCAAACGTGGTCCACCTTGAAAACGGAAACAGAAGCGACATCGACGCAAACATTGTTGAGTCATCATACACTGCATACTGCGCGCTCATATTTTTCTGCGTATACTTTGCAGCAACGGAGAGCGGCTGTTCTGAAGACGAAAGTGACGGCAGCACAGGATTGATGCCTGGAGAAAAGGCGAACGACGCGCGCAGCGGGCTCGACGACGGCTGCGGGGCGGGATTCCTCAGTTTTGATACGGAGCCTGAGTAAGAAATCATCCCGCCGTAAACAGACACTGTGTTCTGGAAAAGCGAAATCGATGTGCCCCAGCGCGGCGGTGAAAAGAACTTCGTCCACCTGCCGCCCGATGCGTATGAACTTACATCGCAAAGTGGCGTGTTAGGAACATCGGCGAAAATTCTGGCGTCGGCGTGGCGGAATGAAAGTTCGAATCCGAGTCCTCCGGCAAGAGATGCTTTTTTCCCGGAGTCCTTCTGTGGAATTGAAAACGAGAGCGATTCGCTCAGCGCGGCGAATTTGAACAGCGGCGCAGCTGTTTGAGCAGATTCTTGGACAGATGTTTGGACAGATGTTTGGACAGATGTTTGGACAGATGTTTGGGCAGATGTTTTTGTCTGCGCTGCGGTGCTGAGCGAATTCTGGGCAACAGCTGCAGTCATCATCATGCTGAATAAAAACAACGTGAAATTCTTCATGCATATGTATTTGCTCCGCTGTTTCATTTCCGGCGATTTTGCGCAAAAAAAAGTGCAGAATTCGTATTGAATCCTGCACTTTGTCAGTTTTTAATAAATATGTTTCAGTCTTTTCAGCTTTTGCAGCGCTTCGTTATTTTACAGCCTTTGCGGAAGAGTTCACAACGTAGCTGTCGACTTTTGCAAACTGGTCAATGTATTTGATTCTTGCCTGCCAGTATTCAGCTTCGCTTTTCGTTGTGTATGGTCCGATTCTAACGCGGTAGAAAAGTTTTCCTTTGCTGTCTTTCCATGTGAATACTTCGCTCGAAATCTTATTTGCTTCAAGTGTGGCGCGGGCATCGTCTGCATTTTTCTTTGCGGAGAATGATGCTGCCTGTACCCACCAGCGGTCTGCGACTTTTGCTGGAGCTGCGCTTGCAGTTTTTGCTGTTGTCTTTGCGGCTGATGTCTGTTCTGTTTTCTTTGATGATGACTTTGCAGCAGTTTTTGTGACCTTTGCAGATGTTGTTTTTACAGAAGCTTTCGGTTCTTCGTAAGCCGGCTCCTGTGCGCTCTGCTGGTAGTTGTATGACTGCTGCTGTGATGCTGTTGTGTTCATTGCATTTTCGGCCATCTGGTTCTGAGCCGTAACGTTTGAAGACGGCTGTGCGTGTGATGCTTTGAGTGTGTTGAGGTCGATTGTCGTTGTGCCTGTTCCGTATACTGTTGTGTTTCCGGAAATGACGGTGACATTGTCGCTCTGAACGGGCTGACCTGCCGGTGTGCCGTTAGGAGCTGTGCTCGCCGGAGCTGAGCCGTTTGCACCAGGCTGTGTTCCGTCGGGAAGCTGTCCAGGAAGAGCATTCGCATTCATCGTTCCGTCTGGAGCTTGTGTGCCGTCGGGATTTGCAGCGGGCGGAGCAATCGGCTCGGGGGCTGCCGGAGCGGAAGGTTCCATCCAGTCATCAGTTGTTTTGTGTGATGCTGACGCCTTGCTGTTGTGCAGCGACGGAGAGTAGAGAATCAGGGCGGCTCCTACGACTACAAGGAGAAATACGCCGACTGCTGCGATAATCCATAACGTTCTTTTCTGTTCCATATCCGAAAACCTCATTACCGGCATCGATGTGCGGAGCTGCGGTTTACGGAATAATTACTTTGGAATCTTTCCGAGAACCGTGTCTATTTTCTGCTCCAGCGATTTTAAATCACCGGTGTTCGTTACTCTGTATATATCGGCATTTGCCGCGCGATATTTAGCAAAGAGTTTTCTTTGTGAGAAAAATCTTTGCAGAATATGGCTCGTCTTCATGTGGTCGCGCTGTTTTGCCCTGAAAAAGCGGGTGATAAGCGGCGCGTCGACGAAAATAACGGCATTGCACTTATTTATAGAAGAGATTTTATACAGAACAGTTGCGTTCAGAACGATGTTCTGGTTCGGATGAAGTGAAATGAATTCGCTGATAAGGCGGTCAACTTCGGGATGGACAAGCGATTCCTGTTTTGCAAGAAGTGTTTTGTCGCGGAAAATAAGAGCACCAAGTGCGCGCCTGTCGAGCGAGCCGTCCTTTTTCAAAAGCGTAATATGCTGTTTTGCGGCATCCGCGGCAAATGTCTGGATAACGTGCTGCTGGAACATCGGCTCGGCAAGCGCCTGATGGACAAGCTCGTCTGCATCGACTGCAGCGAAACCTTTTTGCTCGAGAATTGTGGAAGCTGCATTTTTGCCTGCAGCCATAGGGCCTGTTACACAAAGAATCATCAATGGAATTCTCCCCAGTTCTTGCCGTACTCAACGGAAACTCTGAGCGGAATACGCAAACGCACTGCGTGTTCCATTTTGTCTTTGACGAGTGCAATTGTGTCGGTTATCGCTTCCTTGTTGTCAGGGCACTCGAATATGAGTTCGTCGTGAACCTGCAGCAGAAGGCGTGCGCCTGTCGGATTCGTGCGGAGCGCGCTGTCCACGTCAATCATCGCCTGTTTGACGATGTCCGCGGCGCTTCCCTGAATCGGTGTGTTGATTGCAATGCGTTCCGCGCCCTGTTCTTCATTTTTGTTGCGGCTGTTGATTGCAACAATCTGGCGCCGCCGTCCCTTTATCGTCTCGACATAGCCCGTTTCTTTTGCACGCGCGACAGTGTCGTCGATAAAGCTGCGCACGCCTGAGTACAGCGTAAAATAGTTAGTAATAAAATCTGCGGCTGAAGTCCTTGTAATACCGAGCTCGTTAGCAAGTCTGAATGCGCTCATGCCGTACATGACGCCGAAGTTGATTGTCTTTGCGCTCCGCCTCTGTTCCGGCGTAACCTGTTCCGGTGGCACTGCATAAATAAGGCTCGCCGTCGCCTTGTGCACGTCCACACCGTCATTGAATGCGGCGCACAGATTTTTGTCGCCGCTCAAGTGCGCAAGAACAACAAGCTCGATCTGCGCGTAGTCTGCGCTTATAAGAACCGTGCCCGGCACTGCAGTGAACGCGCTGCGGATTCTTCGACCTGCTTCGTCACGCACCGGAATGTTCTGCAGGTTGGGGTCGCGGCTTGAGAGTCTGCCTGTTGCTGTTCCCGTCTGCATAAAGCTTGTGTGAATGCGGCTCTGCTCGTCGACGAGGGCAGGAAGCGCTTCAACGTATGTCGAAAGCAGTTTTGCAAGTCCTCTGTATTCGAGAATTTTGCGGGGTACCGGATCAGCGTATGCAAGATCTTCGAGAACGGCAGTGTCTGTCGAGTATCCTGTCTTTGTCTTTTTGCCCGGCTTGAGACCGCGCTCTTCAAACAGAACCTGCTGGAGCTGCTTTGTCGATGCGATGTTGAATTCGTGTCCTACTTCTTTATAGATTTCTTTTTCCGCAGCATCGATGTTGATTTTGAGCTCAGTTGAATACGCATCGAGCGCGTTTGTGTCGAGATGAATGCCGCGGCTTTCCATGCCTGCAAGAATCGGAAGAACAGCCATTTCCATTTCAGAAAACAGTTTGTACAGTCCCGCTTTTTCGAGCTTGGGTTTGAATAAGCACCAGAGCTGCCATGTAAAGTCAGCGTCCTCGGCACCGTATGCAGCTGCCTTTTCGAGCGGCACGTCGGCAAAGCTTCCGCCTTCCGGCACGAGGTCTTCGTATTCTGTTCCTGCAAGCGCGAGGTTTGTTTCGCCTAAATATTCGAGCGAGTAGGGATTGCGGCCAAGCTTGTCAGGTTCAAGAAGCCATGCCGCAACCATCGTGTCTGCAAGATGAGCCGCAAAATGAATGTCGTGCGGATCTGAAGAAACAGCAGCGGACGATATGCCTGCAGTATCGGATAACGTGGAGAGACTGGATGATGAGTGCTGCGCGAGCACTTTACCAAGCCCGTTTGTCCACAGCACTTCGAGATCAAACTTTCCGTTGTGCATCACGAGCGTTACGTCCTTGTCGCTGAACAAGCGTGCAAGCTGCGCAAGTGCATCGGTGAGCGTTACAAGCGGCCCGCCGAAAAGACTGTCTGTTAAAATAAGCGGCACGTAGATTCCTGTGCCCGCTTTATAGCAGAGACTGAATCCCACAAGGTGAGCTTTGTGCGTGTCGAGGCTGTCTGTTTCCGTATCGAGCGCGCATGATTTTTCTTTTGACTTGCAGATTCCGTCGATGAACGAAGCAAGCTCTTTTGCATCGGTTACCGCTTTGTAGTCGCCGGCATTCTTTGTGAGCGGCTTCGGTTCGGGGAGTGTTCCGGCGTTAGATGCTTCTGCATCAGAATCGACGCTTGCGCTAGTACCGGCGGCAGATGTTCCTGCAGCAGAATCAGCGCCTGCAGCTGTACCGTTGCCGGAGTCTGCTGTACCGCCGAGCTGCGCGTACGTTTTTGCAACAGCCGGCACACCGATTTTTTCGAGCGCAGCTGCAGCGGCAGCATAATTAAGATTTGCTGTAAATTTTGAAACATCGTTTGCGCACGGAACATCGTCGCGCAGGCGGATAAGTTTCTGCGAGAAATAGGCGTTTTCTTTGTCGCCGCGGATTTTTTCTCCGAGCGCGCCTTTTATTTCGTCAGCGTGCTCGTATATGCCGTCGAGTGTCTTGTATTCACCAAGAAGCTTGCACGCGGTCTTTACACCGACGCCTTTTACACCGGGAATGTTGTCCGCGCTGTCGCCCGTGAGCGAGAGAAGATCGAGCAGGCCTTTGGGCGGAACACCCCATTCAGCCTGAACTCCTGCCGGTCCTACGTCAGCCCATACCTGATCTTTGTCCGGCTTCAGAATGTGTGTTGTATCTGTAGCAAGCTGCATAAGGTCTTTGTCTGCAGAAAGAATGCGGCACATGCGTCCTTCTTTTTCACATACTCCCGCAAGAGTCGCCACAACATCGTCAGCTTCAAAACCGTCGCAGCGCAAAACAGGAATGCCGAGCGTACCGAGAATGTCCTCAATCCACGGGAACTGAGCGCGCAAATCATCGGGTGTCTTCTGTCTCGTCGCCTTGTACTGGTCATACATTTCGTGTCTGAATGTCGGTGTGCGCGAGTCGAACGCTGCCACCATGAATTTCGGATTATATTTTTTGAGAATGAGACTTAGATTTCTGAAAAAGCCGAACACCGCAGAAACGTTCTGTCCCTGCGGATTTGTGAGCGGGCGCGTAACGAACGCAAAATATTCGCGGTAAATCAGACCGTAAGAATCGAGGACGTAAAGCGTTGAATCATCAAAAAGAGTAGCCATCGTGCACCTGCCTTAGAAAAACAGTGTACCCGATTTTGCAGGAAGATTAAACAGTTTAAAAAACAAGAGCCGCCATTGCAGGCGGCTCGTATGAAATGCAGTCATTCACAAAAAAGCGAGTGGCTGTTTTATGCTTCAATTGCGACTAGGTTTCCTGCCGGCGCGTGTTCGGCGTATATGCTCTGGCGCGTGCGGTAGGGGTTGTTCATCTTAACATTATTAAGCTGTGTCTTTATCTGTGCGATGTGCGCGCGAAGCAATGTTCTGTTCTTTTCATTCTGTGCAAGCACTTTTGTCTGGAGGTCGGCAAGCTCCGCCTGCATCTTAACAACGTCTTCGTCGTCTTTGACGGGAACACCCGGAACTACAGAAACTGCGTGGTACATGCTTTGCATCGGTACAATTACTTTCTGCAGGCTTGCGATGTTCGCAACAATCTGCTGTTCGAGTTCCGCATGGGCAAGCAGTGACGAAGCATTATCCGTTTCGATTTTTCCCTGCTGGCTTTCGAGGACGCTGAGGTATTCCTGGAATTTATTGCGCTGCTGTTCAAGCAGGCTGCGGAACCGTTTGAGTACGGCGACGCGTTCATTCAGTTCCTGTGTATTCATTTTTGCCGCCATTTTTTTCAGCCTGTAATGTTGAGTGCAGAGGGGACGACGGCGGCCGGAGCATTTGCCGTGCTGTTCGAAGCTGTTTCCCATGCAGAGCTGAGCTGTTTCATCATATTGAGAACAAAATCGAGTTTCTTTTTATCTTTGCTGATATTTGCTGCCATCAGCTCCTGGTTAAAGTAGACATAGAGTGACATGAGATTCTGTGCAATTTGTCCGCCTTTTTCCATGTCGAGAGATACCTGAAGTTCACTGATGATATCTTGAGCTTTCGTGATTGATTTGCCGTATTTTTCAATTTTTGCAGCCGGTATTTTTCCATCGGCGCCAAAGCATTCCTCTGCTTCGGTTAGATGGCGAACCGCGCCATCATAGAGCATTACGACAAGTTTGCCCTGACTTGCTGTTTTTACGGCAGTGTCGCGGTAGGCACTGTATGCGTTGTTTGTAAATCCCATCGGTTTCCCTCCCGGTAACGGAATTTGCTCTCTTTGCAGAAAGCGGCGGTCAGCTAAAAGAGTTGTCCGTCGTTCCTATTTTCGGTATTTCGTATAAAAACTTAACGAAAAAATACGGTTATTGTCGACTATTTTTGGCTTTTTTCGTATATTTAGATATATCGTTAGAAATGACACTTATACTATTGAGGAATTGTAATGAGCGACGAAAATAAAGACGACCAGAACAATAAGGACGATCAGGATCCGTATAACTTTTTTAAACTTTCTACTGACCCTGAAAATGACAAGAAGAAACCCCACGGACATTTCCCGTTCTGGGGACTTATGATTATCGTTCTCGCAATTCTTGCGCTCGTGAACATGTTCATGGCGTCTAAGCCTGACGAGATGATTGATTTTTCTCAGTTCCGACAGATGGTTGCGGATGGGCAGATTGTTCAGGTTGAGCTTGGCGAAAACACGTTCGTCGGCTATGGTCCTGTTCCTGCGCCGGCAGCGTCATCAACATCTTCTGTCGCGGACAAAACAAGCCGTCTGTTCCCCTGGATGAAACTTCCGTCAAGCACACCGCAGCGCCGTGAATACAAAACGAGCGGCGTTCTTATGGCAAGCTTTATCGAACTGCTTGACTCAAAAGGCGTCGATTATAAATTCGTAACAAAATCGAACGGTATTTTCATGCAGATTCTGATGAACCTGATTCTTCCGTTCGGACTTATATTCCTTATGTACTTTTTCATTTTCCGCAAAATGGGCGGCGGCATGGGCGGCGGCATGGGGTCGATTTTCAACGCAGGCTCTGCAAGAAGCAAGGCTGTTGACGAAGGAAAAGTAAAGACCCGTTTTTCTGATGTTGCCGGTGTTGATGAAGCGAAGGAAGAGCTTGTAGAAGTTGTCGACTTTTTGAAGTCGCCTAAAAAATATACTGATATCGGCGGCAAAATTCCGAAAGGAGTGCTCCTTGTCGGACCGCCCGGAACTGGTAAGACACTGCTTGCCCGCGCTGTTGCAGGCGAGGCCGGTGTTCCGTTCTTCAGAATCAGCGGCTCAGACTTTGTCGAAATGTTCGTCGGTGTGGGCGCAAGCCGCGTGCGCGATTTGTTCAAGACTGCGCGCGAAAAAGCTCCGTGCATCATCTTCATCGATGAGCTTGATGCAATCGGCAAGAGCCGCATGAACAACCTCGGCGGAAACGACGAGCGTGAGCAGACATTGAACCAGCTGCTCGTCGAGATGGACGGTTTTGACAACGAAAAAGGTCTTATTCTGCTTGCAGCTACGAACCGACCCGACATTCTTGATCCGGCGCTTCTCCGCCCGGGCCGCTTTGACAGACAGGTTGTTGTTGACCGCCCTGATGTGAAGGGACGCGAGGCAATTCTCCGCATCCATGCAAAGAATGTTAAGATTGATAATTCAGTTGATTTCGACTCTGTCGCTCATGCGACTGCCGGATTCAGCGGTGCAGACCTTGCAAATATTGTAAACGAAGCCGCGCTTCTCGCTGTCCGCGCCGGACGCAAAGTTGTCCAGATGCAGGATTTCGATGAGGCAATCGAAAAGACTGTTGTCGGTCTTGAAAAGAAAACGCGCGTGATGAACGAAACAGAGCGCAAGAGCGTCGCCGTGCACGAAACGGGGCATGCGCTTGTCGCTGTATTCACAAAAGGTTCTGCGCCTGTTCACAAGATTTCAATCATTCCGCGCGGAATGGGTGCGCTCGGCTATACAATGCAGCGTTCTGAGGAAGAAAAGTATCTTTCGACTGAACAGGATCTTATTAATGAAGTCGATGTCCTTCTCGGAGGCCGCGCTTCCGAACAGATTATTCTTGGTCAGGTTGATACCGGTGCTGCAAACGATATTCAGCGTGCAACTGATATTCTTCGCCGCATGATAACCGAATTCGGCATGAGCAAGAGATTTTACAACATGACGCTCGGCAAGAGCGGCAAGGGGTACGACAGCGGCGAGCCGCAGCTTGTGCGCGAGTATAGCGAGGATACGCAGAAGTACATCGATGACGAGATTGCCCGCATGATGGCAGAACGGTACGAGCATGTGCTTTCTATTCTCAAACAGCACAAAGAGCTTCTTGTGTGCATTTCAAACCGTCTGCTTGAAAAAGAGACGATGGAAGGCAAGGAGTTTGACGAGCTTGTAAAGGCAGAGTCGCACTGCGCTCAGATTGAGTCTGATGCTAAAAGTCAGAACGAGACAAAAACAGCTGTAGAAACGGTGGCAAAAAAGTCCGATGATTCTGCGGCAGAAGAGCCTAAGAAACGTCGTACTGCTAAAAAGACGACAAAGAAAAGCTCTGTCTGATTGACGCGTTTCCCTCTATTAAATAGAATAGGAGCCGACTGTAAGAGTTGTCTTGCAGCCGGTTTTTTTTTACTGTTTCCGAGGTTTCCATGAAGAAGATTTTGCCCGTTTGCGTGCTCCTTTTTGCAGCGGCTGCAGTTGTTTCCGCTGAGAACGCAATTTTAACGGCGAGTGCTTTTTTTCAGTCTGTTTCAGCAGAATACGGCACCATAAAAGATTACGAAGCTTCTATGAGTATTAAGGCAGGCAGAACGAAGATGGACGGCAAAGTGTCGTTTAAGCGTCCTGATCTTCTCCGCATCGATTTTTCAAATCCTCCTGATCAGGTTATTGTTTTTAACGGTGATATGCTCACGATTTATCTTCCCGGCTCGCAGGCTGTTCTTCAGCAGTCAGTTCAGACGGGAACAGCTGGCAAAGGACAGACTGGTGCGAATCTTGCGACTCCGCAGGGGCTTTCTCTTATGAGCCGCTATTATTCAGTCGCATACGAAACAGGTCCGGATAAAGTGCCGCTTGAGGAAGGCTCTGATGAAATGGTGATTCGCCTTGTGCTGAGCCGCCGCAACATGAGCGAAGCGTTCCGCTACATTAAGCTTTCAATTCTTCCCGATTCAAAATTGATACGCAGAATTGAAGCTGTTACGCCGCAGGGTGAAGTTTTCGTTTTTGATTTTACGAATTATGCGCTTAATCAGAATATTTCTGACCAGCGTTTTATTTATGACGCGCCGTCTTCGGCGAACAATTACAACAATTTTCTCTTTTCGGAGCAATAAAAAATTATGGAAAGTTATGGTGCACAGTTAAAAAAAGCACGCGAGGAAAAAGGACTCGATTTTGATACAATCGCTCGCGACACATCAATTAAACGTGAGTTTCTTGAAGCTTTGGAATCGGAGGATGCGGCTGTATTTCCCGGCGAACCGTATTTAGTCGGATTCCTGCACAATTATGCAGAGTATCTTGGCATTGATTCAGAAAACGTTGTGTCTCTTTATCATGCAAAGGAAATTCAGGAAGCTCCTACTCCTGTTACGCTTATTCCGCGCCGCAAGCCTGAATACTTTTTCCCTGTTGTGATTAGCGGGAGTATTCTTGCTGCAATCATTCTTTTCTTTACAATCTTCTTCGTTGTGCGCTGCAATTCTGCAGATTCCAGCGATGGTGTTGTTGTTGGAAGAAATGCGGCTGCTCATCAGTATGAGCTTACAGATAAAACATTCAACGGGCGACTTTACAAAGGCGACCAGCTTATCTTAACAACGGCACGCGGTAAAGTGATTCTTACTGTTGCTGATACACTTAAAAATCTTGCGCTCGAAACACCGGTTGGCATGCAGTACATCGACCTTTCCGAGGAACTTGAGCTTGATGTTGACGGTGACAGTATTCCTGAACTGATTGTGTATGTTTCTGATGTCTCTGCAACTGATGCTGCTCGCGGAGCTGAAGTCCGCATTATGATGAAAGCAGCTGAAGACGCGGCGGCTGTTGATTCTGCTGCAATTCCGGAAGCGGAGGATGTTCCTGCAAATGCAAACCGTACAGTAATTCTGGAAGACACTCGTGCATATCCGTTTACAATCAATGCAAGCTTCCGTGCGGGATGCTTGTTCCGCTACCGCTGTGACCGCAAGGATATTGTGGAAGATTATCTTGCAAGCGGTGATATCGTTACGATGACGGCAAGCAACGGCGTGCGTGTTTGGATTTCGAATGGCAATACAGCAAAACTGCAGGTGATTGCAAATTCAAAATCATATGATCTCGAAGTTTCAAAGGCCGGTCAGGTCGTTGCAGAAGATATCAAATGGATAAAAGACACCGACGGCAAATACAAACTGGTGGTGCTTGAACTTGATTAAATTTTTTATTGACCAGCACGGATGCGCAAAAAATCAGGTTGACGGGGAGCTTCTCGTTTCCCTTCTGACCGGTACAGACGGCGCTGGCGCAGTGCAGACATTTGACCCTTCAGAAGCGAACTTAATAATTGTTAATTCATGCGGATTCATTGAGTCCGCAAAAAAAGAATCTCTTGATGCGGTAATTGCCGCAAAGAAAAATTATCCGAAAGCAAAAATAATTCTCGCAGGCTGCCTTGCCGAACGGTATGCTGATGTTCTTAAAAAAGAACTTCCCGAAGCTGACGGCATTTTTGGCAACGGCGATCTTTCACGCTTTGATGAAGTTGTCGCCCCCGTTATGAAGGGAAAGAAAGCTGTGCTCGTGCCCGAACAGAAAGGCGTGTGCTGCGGCGACAGAAATATGCTTCTGTCTTTCCCCGGCGCTGCGTATGTAAAGATTACCGAAGGATGCAACAATCTCTGCACGTTCTGTGCAATTCCGATTATCCGCGGAGACTTGCGCAGTCGCAAAGCCGCCGATATTGTTAAGGAAATAAAACAGCTTGTTGCACGCGGCGTGTACGAACTCAATCTTATCGGGCAGGATCTTGCTGCTTATGGCACCGGCGCAGAAGACAACGTGTTCGGAGACGGACGCGGCGATTTTGGCGTTGCGCTCTGCCGTCTTCTTAAACAGATCAGCGCGCTTCCGGGAACATTCCGCGTGCGCTTGCTGTACATTCATCCCGATCACTTTAACCGCGATATACTGCCTGTTATTAAATCTGATCCGCGCATCCTCCCGTACTTCGACATTCCGTTCCAGAGCGGCGATGACGAAATTATTAAGGCGATGAACAGAGTCGGCTCGCGCAAAATATACGAAAAACTTGTTGCCGACATACGCGCAGTGCTTCCTGACGCAGCTATCCGCACCACATTCCTTACCGGATTCCCCGGCGAGAGCGATGATGCCGCAGCAAACACTGTGAAGTTCCTGAAGAAAATCCGCACAGACTGGTCCGGCTGCTTCCCGTACAGCAAGGAAGACGATACACCAGGCGCAAAGCTAAAGCATCAGGTTCCCAAAAAAACTGCACAGGCTCGTGCTGATGAGCTTGTTGCAATTCAGTCAAAGATTACACAGGAAAAACTTGCAGAGCGTATCGGCAAAGACTACGACGTGCTCATAGAAGAAGTGATTCCTGTACAAAATACTAAACACACCGGTGCTGATTCAGATGACGATGTGTATGCTTCTGATGACAGCGAAGGTCTCGCAATCGGACGCGCATGGTTCCAGGCACCGGAAGTAGACGGCAGTATCGTCGTGCGCTATGACCGCAATGATAAAAAGACAGCTGCTGCAGTCCAGACAGGAAGACTTGTACGCGTTCACGTTGTTGCAAGCGGAGACGTTGACCTCGACGGTGAATTCGTTTCTGACTCGGAACTTAATAAGACAATCAAAAAATCTAAGCTGCAGTTTGCGCAGAATTTTTCGGAATCAAAAGCGGAGTAGCGTATGCCGGAAAGCGAGCAACTGACTCCGGAGTCAAACCCGTTCTCTTCTGATACCGGCTCAGCGGCTGCTTCTGCAGAAAGTCTCGACGCAATGCCCGACTGGGTTACCGATGACGCGCCTCTTTCTCCAAGCATGGAAGAATATCTTTCTGTTTTAAATCCCGAACAGAAACAGGCAGTGATGCACGAAGGCTCCGCGCTTCTGATTCTCGCAGGCGCCGGTTCCGGAAAAACGCGCGTCATCACAACAAAAATTGCCTATCTTATTGCTGCAAAGCACGTGAATCCTTCTTCAATTCTCGCCGTTACATTTACAAAAAAAGCTGCGAACGAAATGCATGAGCGCGCTGTTGCGCTTGAACCCCGCGCGGAGCATGCGCAGATACGAACGTTCCACTCATTCGGCGCATGGTTCTTGCGCGTGAATGCGGAAGCTGCCGGTGTCGATCCGAATTTTACTGTGTATGACGACGACGACATGATAACGCTTATTACGAAAGCAAAACCGCAGCTGACCCGCGCACAGGCAACACACTGCGCGCATAAAATTGCGCTCGCAAAAGATTACTGCATGACACCAGCCGATCCCAAACTCGGCGAGCTTGAAAGCGATCCTGAATTCCCGGAGATATACCGTGCATACGAAGCGCGTCTCCACGAAACTGGCAACGTCGACTTTGGCGATCTTATTATGAAACCTGTGCTTGTGCTCAAAAATAATGCGGACGTGCGCCATCATATGCACATGCGGTTCCGCGTGATAATGGTCGATGAATATCAGGACAGCAACGTTGCGCAGTTTCTTCTTCTGCAGGCGCTGAGCGGTGTTGAAGAAAATGCCGGCACATACGTGTGCGTCGTTGGCGATGATGACCAGTCAATTTATAAATTCCGCGGCGCAGAAGTGCAGAACATACTTACGTTCAAAGAAAAGTTCCCCGGCACAACATTAATAAGACTTGAGCGCAATTACCGCTCGACAGCAGAAATCCTTCTCATTGCAGATAATGTTGTTAAGAACAACGAAGGCCGGCTTGGAAAAACACTTACCGCAGAACGCGGAAGCGGCAAACAGCCAAAATTAATATTTCTGCCCAATCAGGATGAAGAGGCGCAGTTCTGTGCTGATTTGATTCAAAAAACGCACAAGACAGGAACACCTTACAATGACTGGGCGATACTTTACCGGACGAATGCGCAGTCACTTACGTTTGAAACAGAATTCCTTCACCGGAAAATACCATACACTGTTGTCGGCTCGCTTAAATTTTACGAGCGCGAAGAAATAAAGGACGTGCTTGCATTTCTTGCTCTTGCTGCAAACAACAGAGACGAAATCGCATTCCGCCGCGTGGTGAACAAACCGGCGCGCGGAGTAGGCGAAACATCGCAGGATAAAATAATAAGCGCGGCAGCCGGCGGAAAGTCACTCGTTGACGCATCACGCGAAGTTGGACCGAATCTTGCAAAGAAAGCGCGCGAAGGCGTTGCACATTTTGTTGAGCTGATGGAAGAATTCACTTCGTTCATCGGCGCAGATTCCTCGGAGAAAAGTACCAAAAAGCTTTCATCGTTTATAGAGCTTGTTAATGAAAAGTCCGGGCTTGTCGAATACCACACTGCACAGGACGAAATCGCCGGCACGCAGCGCGCTGCGAATATGCAGGAACTTGCGAACAGCGCCGTACTCTATCCGTGCACAATTGCGGGACTCCTTGATTTTCTTGACCACATCGAACTCGACAAAACGCTTGAGCTTACCGATGAAGAATCCGGCACAACAGACTCAGTAACGCTTATAACACTTCACAACACAAAAGGACTTGAGTTCCCGCGCGTCATTATAACAGGCATGGAAATGGGCATATTCCCGCGTCAGGACAAGACTGGCGCCGAGCTTGAAGAAGAACGGCGTTTGTTCTATGTAGGAATTACACGCGCGCGCGATGAGCTGTACTTAACAAGCTGCGCTATGAGACGCATGTATGGCCGCACCGATTACATGGAGCCGAGTCCCTTTCTTTTGGAAACAGGCCGTGGTACACTCAAAGTGCTTGGACATGCGCCGTCATCGTTCAGAATGAACTCATCTGATGACGGAGACGGCTTTGAGGACAGCGACTCAGAGCAGAGCAGCGGCGGATATGAAGCCGGCTCACGCGACGACGGATTCAAGGGCGGCGACTACGGCAAAAATGGATTGTCCGATCCGCGGGCTGCAAAGAATCCGCTCGAAGCAAAATTCTGCAAAGGCGCGCGCGTGTATCACGATGATTATGGATACGGACAAATTATTAAGACAGATATGAGCGGAGAAGGCGAGTACGTTGTTACCGTTCAGTTCGAGTCAGGTGAAAAGAAAAAGTTCATGCCGGAATATCAGGCAAAGAGTTTGATGGTTGTTAAGGAGTAAGCGTATGGCAAAATCAGATGTGTATTGGACAGACTTCCGCGCTACGGAAAAAGAAAACCTTATGCAGAAAATGGTCCGGCTCGCAAAGACAGCCGGAATCAGCACAATTGACTTTGACGGCAAATTTACCGCAATCAAAATGCACTTCGGCGAGCCTGGCAACCTTGCATTCCTCAGACCGAACTACGCGCGTGCGCTTGCCGATCTTATTAAGAGCATGGGCGGACGTCCGTTCCTTACAGACTGCAACACAATGTATCCCGGACTCCGCAAAAACGCGCTTGATCATCTCGACGCAGCGTTTATGAACGGATTCGATCCGATGGTAACAGGATGCCACGTCATTATCGGTGACGGACTCAAAGGTACAGATGAAGCAATCGTCGACATGCCCGAAGGCGAATACGTAAAACATGCAAAAATCGGACGCGCAGTGATGGATGCCGACGTGTTTATTTCACTCACTCATTTTAAATTGCACGAAGCGACAGGATACGGCGGCGCGATAAAAAATATCGGCATGGGATGCGGAAGCAGAGCAGGAAAAATGGAACAGCATGCCGCCGGAAAACCGCACGTTGACCAGACAAAATGCGTTGGCTGCGGAAGCTGTGCGCGCGCATGCGGACAGGACGCAATCACAATCAAAGTTCCTGCTGACTCAAAAGACGGAAAGAAAAAAGCATTCATCGATGAAAATAAATGCGTAGGCTGCGGACGATGCATCGGCGCGTGCCCGAAAGACGCAACACAGCCCGGCAACATGGACTCAAACGAAAAGCTGTGCAGGAAGATGGCTGAGTATGCAGCGGCAGTTGTAAAAGGCAGACCGCAGTTCCATATATCATTCGTTATGGACGTCTCGCCGTTCTGCGACTGCTATGCCACAAACGACGCGCCGATTATTGCGGACGTAGGCATGTTCGCGTCATTCGATGCAGTTGCGCTTGATCAGGCGTGCGCTGACATGGTGAACAAACAGCCGATATTGCCCGGTTCACTTATGGACGAGCGTAAGCAGTGCCACCACGACCACTCAATCGACATGCATCCGACAACAGACTGGAACGCGCAGATTGAACAGGCTGTAAAAGTGGGCATGGGAAACAAAGAGTACAATCTGATTAAGATTTAATTTTCTTCCGGGGCGTTGCGGGGGCGAAGCTCCCGCTGGGCGGGGTGTGCGAGCAACCGCACCGCGGATGCGAGCCAGGGGCGGGGCGCCGCCCCTTATTATTTTTTTTATACAGTCTCATTCGTTGATACTGTGCTATAGTAATGTATTCATTGTTAATTGATGCAGTGATTTACAAAGCAGAACACAGAGGCACGGTATGGGCGAAACGGCAGACAAAAGCGGCGTTGTTTATTACAGAAGACTTCTCAAAATAGACGAAATGATTTCGAGCGGACGAAAACCGACGATAGAAGATTTCCGCCACATGGAAGATCCGCGTGATAATCCAATCGGACGCGCAACAATTTTTCGCATGATTCAATTTTTAAAAGACCAGCTTCATGCGCCGATAGAGTATGACCGCGACGTTAAAGGCTACTACTACAGCGATACTGCATACAGACTTCCGTCATTGTTTACGACAGAAGGCGAAATGTTTGCGGCGGCTCTTACCCGGAATATGATTGAAGGATTGCGCGGAACACCGGTGTATGACAGCGCAAAAACAGCGCTCGATAAGCTGCAGAAAAGCACTGTAAAAAATCCGAACGAATGGAATGCGTTTCATTACACATCAGCAGATGACACACGGCAGCAGTGGATGGCAGACAAATTTATTTTCCTGCAGGACACACGGCTCGATATCGAAGAAAAAATATGGAGTGGCATTTGCTCGGCGCTCAAAGCAAACAGGACAATGAAATTTGATTACAACGGAATCTGGAACGAAAATACAACACACCGCACAGCAGATCCGTATCAGATGCTTTTTGCGCGCGGAACATGGTACGTGTTCTGCTATGACCGCGCTAAAAAAGACCACCGCATATTTGCGCTCAACAGAATAAAGAATCTGCAGCTTGATGCAAAGTTTACGCCTATGCCGAACTACTCATTCAAAAAGTTTTCGAAAGGAATATTCGGAGCATTTGTAGGCGAAGAAACGAAGACATATAAAATTCAATTCTATGCAGACGCCATTCCGTATATGAGTGAGCGCGTGTGGGGCGAAGATCAAAAAATTGTTAAGCAAAAAGACGGATCGATTATTCTTTCATTTAAAGCAAGCGAAGAGTACGAGATTGAACGCATGGTGATGTCATTCGGACATAATGCATTTCCGCTTGCGCCAAAAAGCCTTGTCGAAGAATGGAAAGATGATGTAGCGCAAATGACGCAAAGGTTAGAATCGTCAAAAAAATAGCGTGAGAACATATTAATTTCTCACAGAAGAAAAGGAGAATCATATGAATTTTGTAGCGATAGATTTTGAAACAGCAAAGTATTCACGGGAAAGCGCGTGCTCAGTGGGCCTTGTAAAATATGTGAACGGGAAAAAAACAGATACATTCTATTCACTTATCAGACCGCCCGTGCTTTACGTTCGCCCTGACTTTACCGATATTCACGGGCTTACCGTTGAGGACGTAAAGGACGCACCAAACTTTGCGCAGCTGTGGGAGTCCTCAATAAAACCGTTTATCGATAATCTTCCGCTGGTTGCACACAATGCACAGTTCGATATGAGCGTGCTTCATGCCGTTCTCGACTGGTACGAGCTGCCTGTACCGAATTACTGTTATTTTGATTCTCTTGCCGTCGCCAAAAAAATGTGGCCAGACTTTGAGTGCCACAAACTTACATTTCTTGGGGACCACTTTGGTATTGAATACGACGCGCATAATTCTCTTGCAGATGCTGAGACATGCGCAAAAATTATGTTTATTGCAGCAAAACAACTGCGCGCAAACGGTGCGATAAAAGCATCGTGTGAAGAAGACACAGCTGTGGAGCAAATGCTCGTAGCCGCCGGATGTGAAATGAAAGAGTTAGCAGATGTCTGATACGTTGTATGTCGCTGATGAAGAACATTATTCTCTCGTTGTTGAACGAATGCAGAAAGTAAAGAAGCAGCTGTGGATTGGCACTGCCGACATAAAAGATTTGTATGTAAAAGACAGTCGGTTATCGCAGCCGCTTCTTGCTGTCCTTTCATCACTCGCAAAACGCGGTGTAGAAATCCGCCTTATCCACGCAAAAGAACCGGGGCCGGCATTCCGCGAAGACTACGACAAGTACCCGGCGCTCATTGACGGCATGGAACGAGTGCTTTGTCCGCGCGTCCATTTTAAATTAATAATATTCGATTTAAGAACCGCATACATCGGCTCTGCAAACCTGACCGGTGCCGGACTCGGCATGAAAGGCGAAAACACGCGTAACTTTGAAGCCGGTATTCTCACTTCTGAAAAAGAGTTGGTGAAGTGTGCCGTTGAGCAGTTCGATTCTGTGTGGATGGGGAAGTGGTGCGCTAAATGCAGACGGAAAGATTTCTGCGGCGACCCGATCGACGGGGGAAGAGGATAAAAGATTATTTTATTATCGGCAGACAGTCGTTGATAATGATGTCTGTTACAGCCTTTGTGTATAATTCTTCCTGGTTATCAGAGAAAAGAGCCTCTTTCGGAAGAGGAAAATAAATCCATTGTCCGTCATCGAAATAATCAACATTTGAGAGTTTTTCTGCATAGGTGTTAATAATATAACTTTTATCTATTGCAACGCTAAAAACATATTTCAACGGGTCTTTCCCGTTTTGGAACTGATATTCAGTAAGGTTAAAATTAAAACCTTGATCGATGATTGACTTACCATTGGATTGTAAATATTTTATACAATTGTAGAGATCAGGATCCCAGTCAGAAGGACTCAAGATCACTTTGTTTTGCTCATTTACTTTCTGAATTATTTTTTTCTCGGTTTTATTGATTAATTGGCGATACTTGCTCATCGCACTTATAGCTTCTTTCATGTCTCTTAGTGAATATATCATAGCTGCCTCGTATGGAGTGAATTTAGTATCAATTTGATCAGATGAATCAATCGTATCTTTTATAAAGTTAAGTGCTTCGGAAACGACAGAAGAATATTTGTCTATCTGCTGCTGATAGAGGTGTACTAGCAGATCTTCCCAGCTGCAGATAAATATATAAATATCTTTCTTGGATTTATATTCGTTTTGTACTGCAATAAAATCTTTCTTGTGCTGATATTCGGAAGGAATCAGGTAAATAAGGATTCCTGTTTTGTTTCCACGATTTTTTTCAAGCGATGTCACGTATGATGATTTATTATTCTCGTCAAGTCTCTGTGTTATCTGGTCAGTCACGCCATTTCTAATTTTGTCTTCAAGATAAAGATAACATGCATCGCTTTCTATTTTTATATCAGGCTGGCTTGAATTATCTGTATCAGAAAACTGAGTTTGAATGTCATCAGACTGTATAGAATCAAGAAGTTCTGAAATGTTACTCGGCTTATTAGCATTTGTATCATGGGTCAGCATAAACTCAAGACAGATATTGCGGATATATTTTGTTTTTAACAGATTCGCGAAGAGATCTGTGACGGTATTTTCTGTTTCACTTGTAAGCCGGTAAAAAATGCTGTTTTGTGAAATCATATATATAAGTTTACATTAGCAGACCGTATATTGCAACTATAATAATGGCATATTTTTATTCGGTTGTTTTATCTGCCGGTCTCAATCTGTGATACTGGCTCATGATACATTGGTATCAGAAATTAAGATAGAAAAAACACGGAAGCAAAAGCTTCGTGAATAAAGAATCACAGTCCAACACAGTGAGACTGCGAGTGAATAAAATAGTGGAATATCATAGGAGGAATCGTTATGAAAAAAGGTATGAAGGTTTTGTTAGCGGTGACCGCTGTACTGCTGTGTGTGTCATGCGACAAGAAGAATCAGTCACAGGCTGCTGCAGAAGAAAGCGGAAAGGCATTGAGCGAGGCACAAAAAGCATGCGTACTCGTCTACGGCAGCCAGAGCGGTGATTTTGTAAAGGCACCGACAATCGGCTTGCTCATGGAAGGAGGAATGTTGAAAACCGGAACGTGCCGCGGTGTGCCGATCGAGACAAAAATTGATTCATCGGAAATAACCAAAAGCAGAGCAAAATATGTTCTGAAAGTCTACGCAAACAACAAAGACTCAATGACCGTGACCGTCATATTCAATTTTCAATATGATGACGGTTACGCTTACATCAGCTACTTAAAATTGTTCAGCGCAGTTTCAGACTCCCTCGAAGAGAGAAAAAGCGATGGTAGTACGTACGGCAATCAAGATACTACAGGTTATTTCTGCGGATTGACGGAACTTCTGTTCAACATGGATGATGTAAACGCGGCGCTGAAAAAATAACAGTGATTATAATCATGAAGTTACCGAATTCATGTACAAGAACAGCGAGAACATCATGAAGACGAAGAACGGAGCATATATTATGAATGACAATATGATAAAAGTGACAGGGGGTAACTACAGTCGTTCGGCAAGATGAAGAATGTCGGATGGCTGGATTTTGAGAACGACTGCAAGTTTCTGAAGCGTATGAACGGTAGGACTTGCAAGGTTATTCTCAAGTTTATACATATAATGACGAGAAATCTCAGCTTCTGCAGCTAGCTTTTCCTGGCTAAGATTGTGTTTTTTTCGTAATTGAATAATTGCAGCGCCGATATCCATAAAAGTATTATAAATGGTTGCAAATTATAAAAACACGCCTTATAATTTGTGGTACTATAGTAAACATAGTAAATGGAGGTTTGTTTATGGCTAATTTCTATTGCAAATGGTGTGGTCAGAAGTATTCGTCAGTCAGTTCTTTGACAAGTTGTTCATGTAATAAAAATCCTGAAGGAAAATATCATGAACCTTACGAAGGAAGTGAAAAATCAAAATATTTCTGTGAGTATTGCGGTTCTTCATATTCTTCTATAAGTTCACTAACAAGTTGTTCATGTAATAAAAACCCAGACGGAAAATATCATGTTCCCTATGAAGGAGATGAAAAAACAAAATATACATGTAAATATTGTGGTTCTTCATATTCTTCTATAAGTTCGCTTACTAGTTGTTCCTGCAATAAGAATCCCCATGGAAAATTTCATTTTCCTGCAAAATAAATCACTGAATAAAATGAATTTACTAGCCCGTCATTTGGCGGGCTCTTTTTAGTTTAAGACAGGAAGGACAGAAATTAAATGAAAAAACTAAATATTAACTGGAAGAAATGGGGATGGATTTTCTCATTGGTGATTGTAGCAATTTGTTTTGTTGTAGCGATGATTTTATTTTTCATCTGGAAAAAAGACGAAGTGCCAGGTCAGATTGTTGGTGCACTGTTTGGAACGATTGCAACGGGGATTGTTACAATATGCTTGCTAAGTGCACAGACAGTATCGGAAAAGAGCATGAGGTTAAAGTCAAGTTGTTTGATGAACGGACAACTGCATATAAAAATCTGCTCAAAAGTTTAAAAGAAATATTGAAGGATGGAAAAGTCACAACTTTAAAAGATGCAATGCTTAATAATCAGGAAGATGAATTTCAGGAAATCCTTTTTAATTTAACCGAGCTATCATCGTTTATACAAAATCAAAGAACAAAATTTGAAAACAAAAATGCCATGGATTCATTAGTCGATGCAACTGCTGAATTAATCAAGAATGCTCAGAGTTTGCAAATTGATAAAGAAGAAATGGGAAAATGGACAGAAGATGATTTAAAAAGGAAACAAGAGAAATATTACTCACAAATTGCTGTATCACTCCAGAAAATAAACGAGTTTGCACGAAAGTATATTCAACAGCCTCAAGCCAATTCCGACGGTTTAGATTTATCGCCTATTATTAAAAATACTGAATTGTTTAAAATTGATGTCATAAAGGAAAATGAGCAAACTGAAAATGTACAACAAGAACAAGATATAAGAGTTAACGCTGTAGTACAGATGCTTCACTCAATAAAAGAGTTGCTTAAAGAATATTCATATAATAAAAAAGAACCAGAAAAGTCAGGTGATGCAGGAGACGGCTGGTGGGGATGGTGGGTAACAGACGATCCTAAGGATGGACTTGATGAGAAGACAATCGCTGCATGGATGCTTGAGAAAAACAGACGAAAGACTTTGGGTTACAAGACAAAGATTGCGGATGGTTTGAGCATGAGCCTTGAAATCTGGGGTGGTGGATATTGCGTTACACAATATTTCGTTGCTGATACAGATGATATAAAGAACAAAGTTGCAGCTAAGATGGAAGATATAAAAATCAAATTTGCAGAAGGATGGGGTACGTGGTGGAACGTGCAAGATTATGGAATATTCCTTTCAAGAGATCTTAACTTTAATGGATTCAACTTTCATGATGAATATGATGATGACTATGGAAAGAATGCAATTGCACAAATTAAAAAACTGAATGACGAATGGAAGGATGAGATTAAAAAAAGTATTGATGCTGTAAGAAAGCAGCTTGATTAAATAATCTCAAACTGCATGTATGTTTTGTGAATTTAGATTCAATTCCTCGATTCTAGAAAATGCTGCTAAACATAGGACAGCTCTTTTGTTACAGAAGCATAAACAGAAAATATACTAAATGATAATCTTTTACTATAGGGAGTAGTAATGTCAGAAACGAATGAATATGAACAACTGCTTGAGAAAGTTCAGGTGATTGTTGACCATGAAAAAGAAGTTCAAGACGGAATGCTTTCTCGCGGTGAAAAATTCAATGTTTTTAATATCTTAGGACTATGGTCGGATGAGGTAAGGCTTCATTCAGCTTTTCTTGCAGAACTTCTTAATCCGAATGGAACTCATGGATTAAAAGATAAGTTCCTAAAAAAGTTTTGTGAAATTGTTGGGTTTGATAATTTTCCAACTAAAAATGCTATTGTTACAACAGAAGCACATATTGGCTACATTAATGAAGATTGTACAGAAGGCGGAAATATTGATATTCTTATAGAATCAGAAGATAAAAAATGGGCTATCGTCATAGAGAATAAAATATATGCAGTCGACCAGGACAAGCAGCTTCTTCGATATGATAATTTCCTCAAGAAATTCGCTTATTCTAAACTTATCTATCTGACTTTAGATGGCCATGAAGCTTCCGATTTTTCAAAATGCAATATAAAAGATGATGAATGTATATCATACAAATCTGAAATACGTGATTGGCTTGATTATTGTATTGAACAGTCGGCCAAACTGCCTCTTGTTCGTGAAACATTATGCCAATATAAAACATTAATTGATCAGCTTACAAATCAGGAGATTACTATGGATAATGGTGAAGAAATTATAAAGATCTTATTAAAGGGTGATAACTTAAAGACAGCAGATACAGTTGCTGGTCAGATTGAAAACGCAAAATTGCAGATAGTAAATACAAAACTAATACCACTTATCAAAGCACAAGCAAAAGAGGTTGGGGTTGATTTTACATATGATGAGAACAGCGATCTCTATCAGAGAAATGAGACTAGATTTCGTTTTACTAAAGGAGGCTGGAAATACTATGCTATTGGTATAGGAAATGAAAATTCAGGCTGTAGCAACTGGTTTAGTGGAATATATCGTTTGGATGATTTTGTTGATTCAACAGAATTAATGAAAAAAGAGATTGCGTATTTTCCAGATAGTAATCAATGGTGGCCTAAATCTAGATTTTTTAACAATAAATACCGAGACTGGGATATCGATACTTTTGTAGAAATAAATGAACACCCAGAGAAAATGTGTAAAGTTCTTATGGATGAGGTTGATACAATATTGAAAATTATTGAAACCGAAAAAATAGCTATGTGATTCTGCGTATTATTTTGTGCAGTCTCACATAATGATACTCTCCCGCCGTATGCTTAAGCCATAAGAACGGAGGTTCAAATTATGGCTATAACAGATGTATCGGTTAAGTGGACGGAAATCGGATGTAGTGTTTTATCTGAATCGGGCGATAATTCCACAAGAAAGGTATCGCGCTTGTTTGCACCGCTCATCAAATATGATGACCGTAAAAACAAGAAAGCGTACTGTTATGAAATTAATAAAGACGACTTTGTCGCAATTTATGTAGATCCCGGTTATTTTGTCGTTGAAACAAAAGATTTCTATTATATTTTCGATGACATGGGTGAAATCAAGGCAAAAACGGATAAGGGTATTGCCGGCTATCTGTTGTATCTGCAGGAAGACAGTTTCGTTTCCACAAAGGATAACAAAATAGTCAAGATTGATTTAAACGGACAAGTCTGCAAAGAGGCGCCGGCGGCAGAGTTGTCCGTTTAAATCAATCTT
>LAHS01000781.1_pt1 | contig 36902 bp, 57 predicted proteins | sample 329651 | NCBI WGS metagenome assembly LAHS01 (sample SAMN03275699, study PRJNA271635) | activated sludge metagenome | isolation source: sample C-1 Sludge from hydrolytic chamber (first chamber) of Anaerobic...
CTTGATGATAATGGCGAATTTGTAGAATGTAAATAGGATTAAAGGAGGTGGTTATATTAGTAAGCATCAAGAGAGGATTTTATTGATAGTAATTATAACGGTCACAATATTAGTAACATCATGTACTTTGTGGCATTATATCAATGAAACAAATGAACGAATAGATAATACTAACGAGACGCTTAAACAGACCCAAAATGAATTAAATAAACAGCACGAAGAAACTCAACTTGTATATTCAGAGGTCAACGATATGCTCAAACAAAATAAGAGCCTTATGAAACTAAATACTTATAGTGCTAAAGACCTTATAAAAGTAGTGGCTAAAAAAGAAGGGATAGACCCGTGCTTAGCAGTGGCTATCTCAAGGCTCGAAACGGCTAATTATACGAGCGATATATTTAAACAGAACCATAATGTAGGCGGTATGAAAAAGGGCGATACGTGGCTACATTATGACAGCTTAATAGAGGGTGTAAACGCTTATATACTTTGCTTAAAAGAGGAATATTACGATAAAGGATTAAAGACGCCCGAACAAATACAGCCAAAATACTGTCCCAATAGTGGTGGTGGTCAAAATTGGCTAAAACAAGTTAAGAAAATAATGAAAGAAGAGGAATAAGATTATGAATTATGATTGCCCTAAATGCTGGAGCAGAACGGAAGAAGAGACAAGTAAAAAATAAAGCCATAGAGCGTGCGAACATACGCAAATGATTAATCTATCGACAGGCACATAAAACTCGGAGTATGGAAAGCTGAGCGTGCGAGAGAGGCATCACAGATGCAGAGAGGGAGGGAAAATGGAAGCAAAGCTATGTGACATGGACAAAAGAAAGGTAGAATCTTTTTCTTGGAACGATGATGACACATACGGAAGATGTTATGCCAGAGACGATGATATCGAAGAGATTTTATACCATGCACCATGTGGTGAGGGTGATAAACACTTTGTAGATATATATTACAAGGACGGTACGTGCATGAGAAATTTTGTATTCGCTGACGTTAAATTTAAAAAGGAGAAGTAAGTATGAATATAGTAGCCCTGTATGTTAAGATAATTGATAATATTTACGAAAATTCAGAAATATGAGAAGGAGAGAATATAAAAATGAGAGAAATAAAATTCAGAGCATGGGATAAAGAAGAAGGTAGAATGATTACAAACATCCAAAAAGCTTATGATGGAATGGGCAATTCGTGTATTAATGGAAAGTATTATGGGTTTGTAAGTTGTTTTGATGATTTTTTAGACGATGAACGTTTTATAGTTGAACAGTACACAGGACTGAAAGATGCCAATGGTACTGAAATTTATGAGGGAGATATTACAAAACTTATTCTTGATAATGGAGAAGAGAGATATTTTGAAGTATCAATAAGAAAAATGATTAGACAAGTTCTTGATTTTAATTATGAGCTATCGGATGTTGAAATTATGGGAGTATGTTTTATATGGAATGGCAGATGTCTTTTCCCTTGTGTTGATGAATATGGAATATCCGATACAACTAAAATGGAAGTGGTCGGCAATATCCATTTCCTGAATCATTAGAGGTGAATACTAATGAATAAATTTTTATACATATTATGGCTTATAGTAATGTGCATTATTATAATCTTTGATATGTGGTTTATGATAAGCACCAAATCTATTGATATTAAGATATTACTGAGCCTTAATATTATATGGTTAATGTGGACGGAAGCAATAAATAGGAGTGAATAATAAATGAATCATGATATAACTTTCTGTAGTGCAAAATGTACTGTTACTACTTGTATACGAAATATGATTAATGCGCCTAAAAATGTTCCTATTAGCGTGGCTGATTTAGAAGATAGTGAATATTGTAAAAAAAAGATAAAGAAAATAAATAAAAACGTACTTGACTTTTAAGTCCAAACATAGTATAATAATACTGAAAGGAGATTTGATATGGCTAAAAAAACTAAAGAACAAACAATGGATGAAATTAAAAAGACATTTAAGCTTGAACTAAAACGCAATTATATTAAGGCAATTTCTCAGGGCTATAATCTTGCACTAAAAGAGATTCTTGAGGCGTCAGAAGCCCCTGATTTTGATGTAAAGGTTTATTGTGAGAGAGAACTTAAATTAAGGAGTGGTATTGAAAAGGGTGTAGATGGCATATATGATAAAAAGAAAGAAAAGATAGGAAAGGAGTAGATAAAAATGAAATTAAATGACACTTGTGAACTTATGGTCAGTAATGATTATAAAGACAGATTTAGGGCTGAATATTATCAGTTAGATAATAGGATTGAGGGCTTGCATAAGATGCTGATTAAATATCAAGATGGAACGCTTAAATTTAGCCCTGTTTGTTCTTATGATTTACTGAATAGTCAGCTGAAGATTATGGAACTTTATAGGGGAATATTAGAAGAAAGAGCAGTCAAAGAGGAGGTAGAACTATAAATGAAAACATTTTATGAAGTTAATGGTAGAAGATTTGAGAGTAAAGATGAAGCTATAAAATACGAAGAAAGACTCGAAAAGACAAGAATCGAAAAGGAGAAATTAGAAAAAGAGAAACAGAGTAAATTGGAGCAGATAAATGCAAAAGAAAAGGAATTAAAAAAACTCAAAGATTCGTTTTGTGAGGAATATGGCGAATTATATTCTACAATAGATTCTTTTCACTTTATTCCACATAAAACATATCAAGATATATTTGATACAGATTTGAATTATTTTCCTCTTGATATGTTTGGAAATTTTAGGACATATTAAAGAAAATAAAAATTATTGAGAAACAAGGAGGATAATGAATGGGAGTTCCAATTTTAGTAATGGGAGATAGTGGTAGTGGTAAAACTACCAGTTTAAGAAATTTTGAACCAAATGAGATTACATTTCTAAATGTGAGTTCAAAACTATTGCCATTTAAAGGTAAATTTACAATTAATAAAAAGGGTGCAACATACAATGATATTGCCAATGCATTAAAAGGTCAGTATACTAATACATTTGTTATTGATGATGCAAGTTATCTAATGGCTTTTGAATCATTTGCAAGGGCTAAAGAAATAGGATATACTAAATTTACAGATATGGCTAAAGATTTTTCTGATATGCTTAGATTTATTATTGATAGTACCCCTACTGATACCGTAGTGTATATTTTGACGCACATTGAACATGACCAGAATGAAACGAATGATAGGATTAAAATGAAAACTATTGGGAAAATGCTCGATTCACAGTTGACGGTAGAAGGACTCTTTAATGTAGTTTTATTGTCGGTTGCAGATAGTGGTAGATTTGAATTTATTACTCATTCAGATGGTACAAGCACGGCTAAATCACCCATGGGCATGTTTGAAGAAGATAGAATTGACAATGACCTTAAAAAGGTAGATGACGCAGTTAGAGATTATTGGGGATTGGCATCAAGAAAAATATATAATCCTAAAAAAACAACCGTGTCAACAAAGGAAGTAAAGGAGAAATAAGAAATATGAAGAAACTAAATCTAAAAAATGTAGAAGAAGCAACTGGTGATTTTAAATCACCTAAGTCTGGTGGATATGTATGTATCATTACAGACGTAGAAGATGTACCCGAAAAGGAATATCTAAAGGTATTTTATGATATTGCAGACGGAGAATTTAAAGGATATTATACGAATCTTGCCAAAGAAAAGGGTTGGAATATGCCTTATTTTATTAGGTCATATAAAGATACTGCACTATCATTCTTTAAGGGCTTTGTAACAAGCGTAGAAAATACGAATAAAGGCTTTAAATGGGATGAGAAAAATGAAAAAGCATTTGTTAAAAAGGGTATTGGTCTTGTGCTTGGAGATGAAACATATCTAAATGCGAGTGGCGAGGAAAAACATAGGCTATATGTAGCAACTAATCATAGTGCAAGTGCAATTAGAGAAGGTGATTTTAAGATTCCAGAGCCTAAAGATTCAACTAATAGAAGTGGTGGCACTGCATCGAATAGCCCATTTGCTAATACATCTGAGCCGCAGACAGAAGAAGCACCGACAAGTTTTTTTAGTGAACCGGTAGAAAATGATTCTGAACCAGTGGACATGCCTTTTTCACCAAATGAAGATTGTCCATTCTAATTGTATAAGATGTATCGGTACTGTATATGAACTAAATATAACGGTTGACTCTATACATAATATTCCATATTTAAAAGGGTCAATCGTTATAAAATCTAATGATGACTATATACGATTTTATATAAATACATCAAAGGCCAATTCGATTGAGTATTACCGGATATTAGAAACATTTGGTATACAATATGAAATGATAAGGAAATATGATAAGAACGAATATACTTTATATGAAGAGCCGATACAATGTATATTACATGGAAAGATAGCAGATAAATTTGATTTAAGAACGGCTAATCCTACTAAAGTATTTCTGACCGCATCATTGACCGAATATGGCTATAAGATGCATTATGTCACTCGGACAAAAGACGAAGATTTATTAATATTTGATATAAATGGTTCGCCATATATCAATAACAAATTTATCATTCCAAGCGGCGAAAATATTATTGAGATGGATTGTGATACAGATTATCAAGAAGATAGATACAGATGCTATAAACTCTCTGTGGAACAAAATGGTGGTTATGACAGGGTACAAGAAAATATAATAGATAATATACAAAAGCCCAAAATAAAATTGAATAGTATTGAAAAGATAGGTGAATTTGATAAAAAGATGATTGACGATATTATAATTTTAAAAGGGTGAATATTTTCGCCCTTTATTTTATACTTATAGTTGACAAATGGAATGAAATATGGTATAATATTAATATAAGATATTGAGATACAACATCAAATTTGTTGTAATGCAAAAAGTGCATTAAATCAGCTTTGCAGTATTGCAAAAAGTGCACTAATCATAGCACGAGAGAAGGAATAAATATGTATTGTAAAATAATGCCGATAAAGAATCCCAATTATGAAATGAAGGAAAGTATAGATGAGTTGATTGATATAGTTAAAAATTCATCGTTGTGGATTTTTGAGCGATTAAAGGATGATTACATCCAAAGAATTGGTCTTATCCCAGATAAAGAGAAGGTATTTTACAATGAGGAGGATGATTTTATTTATGCGGATATACACTGTTCTCTTATGGAAGAATCGGATTTCGCAAATAATTATGAATGGGCAAATACTTATAATGGGATTGATGAAAATAATAATATATTAGGCATAATATGTATTGAATATAAGCGAAAGGAATAAAACATGGGTACTGTAAAATGTAGATATTGCCACAAAGATATAGATAAAAATTCGGCTTATAATCCTGCTCCTCGTTTATATTATTGTAATCAAGACCATTATGATAAGCACCAAAAGAAAAAGGCTAATTATGAAAAGTATATGCAAAAGAGATATAATCAGATTCCAGTATTAGATAGCACCGAAATGACCGATACTATTAATTATATTAAAGGCACTTTAGGTGATATTAATGAAACTATGGTCAAGAAGCAAATTGAGAAACTGATTGAATCTCATCATACCTATAAAGGTATCGAATTGACCATTGATTATGCGGTCAATATTTTATCATTAAATCTCGACCCTAAGTATGGCGTGGTCTATATAGTTGAAAAGTATTACGAGGACGCCAAGAAATACTGGATTAAAAAGCAACGAATCAGAAAGAAAATAAATGAGTTTAACTTTAAAAACGAGCCTTTTAACATCGTAAAGGTTAAAAGCAAAAAGAACAAGTTAAAAGATAAATTAAAGGTGGAGGAATATTGATATGAAAATCAAAAAAGGTATGGAGGAAAAATATAAAGAGGGATATGATAATAATTTAGACCCTTACGGTCATGCTTGTTTTGTATTTGCTGAAAAATGGGCATCCCTATTAGAAAATGAAATAGATAAAAGCAATAATATTATGCAAACCATTATTGATAAAGCCGATGAGACTTGCGATATTGCAGATGGGTATGCAGGTGGGATTACAGGGTTTATGTATGGAATGGGGGTAAACATATTATCACAGTGCTGGGAATATGGAGAATATTTAAGAAAATGGCATAATAAAGAGTATGATTATGATGGAGAAGGCGTTGTTAATCCTGCCATATTAACTGTAAAAGGAGAATAATAATATGAATGAAGATAAATATGTTCAAAGCATGGAAATAAAATTAGAGGATATGCAGACAGTAGTTATAGCATTAATGAAGGCTGGTTATCAGGTATTGTGTCAGCAAGATGGTGAAAGTATGGATGTAGTAATGATTAGTTATATAGACCCTGAATTTACAGGAACACACTTTATTGAAGAGGAAATATAAATGGAATTTCATTATTTCGATTATGATACCGATGAGGTCAAAAAGGATAGTTTGTGTATATCAAGACAATCTACAATGAGAAGTATAGGTGATAGCAATGAATACATATACACTACATATCCTATTGAAATGAATATTTTGGCTCAATTGAAAGACGATGGATATAAGGTATATTTGCATTATGATAAAGATAATATAACTAAATTATAAAAAAGGTAGGTAAAAATATGACAATATCAAATTTAATGGATTATATGTGTGATGCTAATTCAATATATTTAGAAGTATGGGATTGTGACAAAAGAATAGATGTGTATACTGGAGAATATTGCAATTTGCCTTATGAATACGAGTATCGTGAGATAAAAGGATTAGATATATCATCAATGGTTTATGAGAACTATTCAAATATGGCAATTTTAGAAATTAATATATAAATTAAGGAGTGACTAAATGGAGTATATAAAAGAAGAATTAATCAAAAGTCCACTAAATTATACGGGTGGGAAATATAAATTATTACCACAAATATTACCATTATTTCCTGATAAGATTGATACATTTGTAGATTTATTCGGGGGAGGATTTAATGTAGGTATCAATGTTAAAGCGAATAAAATTATATGTAATGATGTTATTTGTGAGGTTATAGATATTTATGAAAATATGATAAATTTGCCCACGCAACAAATGATAGATAGAATCAAGCAAATACAAGATAATTTCAATGTAACTAGAAATAACAAACAAGGATATTTAGATTTGAGAGATTATTATAATAACAATCATAAAACGTGGGATTATTTTTATTCTTTAATTTCAGCTAGTTTTTCTAATCAAATTAGATTCAATGGTGAAGGCAAATTTAATATACCTAGTGGAGTTAGGAGAGATTTTAATACGCCTTTTGGGAAGAGGTTTTTTAATCCTAATATGGAAAAGAATTTTAGAGAATTTGCTAATAAAATTAAAAAATTAAATATTGAATTTTCAAGTAAAAATTTTGTAGATTTGGATATAAGTCAATATAATAAAAGTTATTTCATATATCTTGACCCCCCTTATTTAATATCCGATGCTCAATATAATAAAGCGTGGACTGAAGCTGTGGAACAAAGATTATTGGACTTTATAGATAAATTAAACGAAAAGGGGTGTAAATTCGCTCTTTCCAACGTATTAGAAAATAATAAAAAAGAAAACTTATTGTTAAAAGAGTGGTGCAAGAAATATACAGTTCATTATTTAAATCATGACTATTCCAATTCTAGTTATCAACGAAAAAATAAAGATAAAAATGCGACAATAGAAGTATTAATAACTAATTATTAAGGAGTGAATAAATGTTATATTCAGACAACTCGGCATTAATGGTATTAGGACATTTACTAAATCGCCCTTCGATACTATTAAGTGACAAATATAAATTAGAGAATATAGATTTTGCTCCGAATGAATTTAACCGCACTATGTTTTGGGCGATTCGTAGTGTGGTGGCGCAAGGAGCAAAGGAACTAAACGAAATATCAATAGATACTTTTTTACAAAATGATGAGGCACGATATAATCTCGCTAAGAAAAATGATTTTATGGGATTTATAAGAGAAGCAAAAGAACTTGCTCAGGTAGATGATTTTGACTATCATTATAATGTATTAAAGAAATTTTCCTTATTAAGATATTATAAGGAACAAGGTGTTGATATTAGTAAATTTTACAATGAAGATTTTGATGATAAGGAAAAATTAGCCGAATATGATTTAGAGGACATTGTTAAATATTATGATAATATTAATAATAAGGCTAAAAAGCAGTTCTTAGTAAATAGTGATATAGAGGAAATCAAGGCTGGTTATAAAATGCACGAAATAGTAGAAGAGTTTACCAAAACGCCTATGCTGGGAGCAACTACGCCGAGCCTTTATTATAATACTATTACAAGAGGACTGATTAAAGGGCAATTAAATATAATGTCATGTCCGACGGGAAGTGGTAAGACTACATGGTGTTTAGCTAATATAGCAAAAATCGGTTGTCCTATGCTCTATGATAATATTATGAAGGAATGGGTTAAAAATCCTTCATATGTAAATGAAGGGGTGCTATTTATAGATTATGAACAAAATCAATTATATGAAACGTCACCTAAATTATTAGGCAGTATATCTAAAGTACCAACAGGGCATATATTAAATGGTACGTATTATGGAGATGAACGTGAAAGAGTAGAAAGGGCTATCGATGTACTAAATGATAGCAAAATATATATGATTAATATGCCAAACTTTACTATGGGTGCATTAGAAGCGTATATACAAGATTATGTATTGAATTATGATATAGGATATTTATTCTTCGATTATTTATCTGAGCAAGCATCAATCAACAGCGAAGTTGCCACAAGAAATAAAGTAACAACAAGAGCCGATATGGTTCTTTCCACTATGAGTTCGTTTTTAAAAGATATGGCAGTTAAATATTCATTGGCGGTTATGACCTTTACTCAAACTAATGCAAACATATATAATCAAAAAATCATCGATTCAAGTTGTGTGGCGGGTAGTAGAGCAACTATTAATAAAGCAGATTATGCAAGTGTTATGATGCCATTAAGACCGGAAGAACAAGATGTATGCCAAACAATTATTGAAGCACAAAGACAAAGCGGTAAGAAAATAATAGATATACCAAATAGATTAATTTTTGTTCATAAAATAAGATTTGGAACGCATGAACCTAATTTAAAAGTATGGATTCATTTAGACCTTTCAACAGGTGAAGTTACCGATTGTTGGGTCACGGACAAAAATAATGAACCTTATGAAATTGAAAAAACTGAATTAACTAATATAAATAATTCTTGACAAATTACTAATATTATGGTATAATAATAAATATAAGAAAAGGAGAATGATTAGTATGGATATGAGAGAATTATATAATGAGGCAGATTATAAAGACGAATTAGGAATGTGTTTTAAGGGTGATTGTTTAGATGTGATGGATAAATTAATTGAAGGTGGCGTTAAGGTTGATATGATTTTAACTGACCCACCATACGGTACTACTGCTTGCAAATGGGATAGTGTTATACCCTTTGAACCAATGTGGGATAGAATAAATAAACTAATTAAAGATAATGGGGCGATTGCATTATTTGGGAGTGAACCATTTAGCAGTACATTGAGAATGAGTAATATTAAAAATTATAAATATGATTGGATATGGGAAAAAGAACAAGGAGCTAATTTCATGTTATGCAAATATCAACCTTATAAAGTGCATGAAATTATATCTGTTTTTAGTAAAAACAAACATAATTATTTCCCTCAAATGACAGAAGGAAAACCTTATATTTCTGGGAAAGGTACATCTGGAGATATTACAGGAAATGTTATAAAAACACAAACAAATAATAAAGGAACAAGATACCCTCGAAGTATTCAAAAATTTAATACCGATAAATCAAAAGGCTCTGTACATCCGACACAAAAGCCTGTTGAATTATTGGAATATTTAATTAAAACTTATACGCTTGAAAATGAATTAGTATTAGACTTTACAATGGGAAGTGGTTCAACAGGCGTAGCTTGTGTAAATACTAATCGTAAATTTATTGGTATTGAACTTGATGATAAATATTTTGATATTGCTTGTGATAGATTAAATAAAGGAGATAAATATGCACACGATTAAAAAAGAGATTGTCCATATAACAACAGATAATCATAAATTCCATGATATAGAAGATGCTAAGGAATGGCAGTCTGTATTAGACATGAGAGAACTTACCATTAAAAATTGTGGTGATGGTAAACTAAATATCAAAGATGGTTATGTGCCTATGCCTATTAATAATCGCAATGAACTATATGTGGTGCTTGATTATCTGTACTATTATATAGGATTCGAAGACATATATAAAGATTATAGCGATTTAAAATATCCGACTGTAATTGAATATGACATTAATCATAAAAAGATGAAGATAAAGTAAGGAGCAAAGATGAATAGCAAAAATATCAAAAAGTCATTGAACGGTAAAATGAGAGATTGGTTAGATTCCATAGAAGATGAAAATATAAAGAAGGCAATTAAAGATAATACCATTATATTTTGTGGCTATTCAACACCCGAATCGACAGCTGGTAAGATTAAGAATAATACAATTAAAGAGGTTAAGATTGATGGGGCAACGATAAAGAATAAAGCAAATATTGTCATATTAAATTCATTCAGTTCTCATGCTGACCATGATGAATTATTATCTTATTATTCAACCATTAATTATAATAAGATTTGCCTAGTCCATTCTAATCAAGATGATAAGATATTGTTTGGCAAAGAATTAAAAGAAAGATTGTCAAAAGAGAACAAAACAAGTAAAGTTATTGCAACAAATTATGAAGCGAAGGTGAATATATGAGTAAGATTAAAAATGATAAATATTACACTCCATCTGATTTGGCTGAGTATGTAGTGAACAAAACAAAAGAAGTTATAGGCGAGGAAAATATCACAGAGTATCTTGAACCAAGTGGAGGAAATGGTGTATTTTTAGATTACCTACCACAAGGCACTTATAGTTGTGACATTGAACCTGAAGATGATAGGATAGTGAAACAAGATTATTTAGAGCTGGATTTAGAGTATAAAAAAGGCAGATGTATTATTGGGAATCCACCGTTCGGAAATAGAAACACTTTAAGTGTTCAATTTTATAAAAAATCTATTCAATTAGGAGACTATATTGTTTTTATTTTACCTATAAGCCAATTAAACAATAATCAACAAATGTATGAGTTTGATTTAGTATATAGTGAAGATTTAGGAAAACAAAATTATACCGATAGACAAGTTCATTGTTGTCTTAATATTTATAAAAGAAATAAAAATGGACTTAATAAAAAACCTAATTATAAATTAAAGGATGTAATCGTGTATGAAAAAAGAAGAGATGGAATGGACACCACGCCTAAAAATTATGATATGGCAATTTGTGGATGGGGGGGGTCTATTGGGAAAGAGATTAAATTTGAAGGACAATATGCAAATGAAAAATATATTGTTGTGGTAAACAAACTTTATTTAGAAAAAATAGTAAGTTTACTCAAATGTGTAGATTGGGTCAAAGAGTATAATATGACTGCAACACCAGTATTATGTCAATGGCAAATATATAAATATCTTAAAGAACAAATCCCTGAATTAGAATAGGTGGTGAATATATAGTGGTAGCAATGGAACATGTTTATTTAGTGAGGGTATTAAATATTGCACCAAAAGACATTATTAATGAAGATGAACAATTAAAAGCATATAAACATTTTGGAGATGGGGCAATAGAAATATCTAATGATATAAATGATTATATATATGATAAATATTGTGATGAAGAAAAAGATTCGACAAGTGTTGAATTAATGAAGGTTTCACCTTTATCCTACGAAGAATTAGCAGAATTATATGGATTAGATTAAAATAATTATTGACAAACCCTCCTTGATATGTTATAATACATAATATAAAGAACAAGGAGGGTTTTATGTATATTATATCAAATACAAGTGAAGATAAAGTGTATCAACCAGGAGAATTGGACTGTTTATTTGATAGCAAAGACATTCCAAGCATTTATAAAACAACAGATAATAAAAGATTTTACAATTACGACAATGCAATTGTGTGGCAAGCCAACATAGATTATAACGACTATTTACTATACAAGCATAATAGAGAAATAGACAATACAACAATCATACTTGATAATAAGAATGAACTAGATATATTATTATCTTATTTAAGATATTATTTAGATTTTGAGAGTGTATATGCTGATTATAGCGAATTAGAATATCCGACTGTAATTGAATATGACATTAATCATAAAAAGATGAAGATAGGTTGAAATGAGCATTAATTTAAAGCAATTAAAGGACAGTTTAACATTAGATGATTATGAGCAGATATTAAATGAATTAGAGATTCCTATTACAAGTAGGCGAGGCAATCCGTGGATGCTTAAATCCATGTGTCATAGTATTTCGCCCGATGATTGTGATAGTAATTTAGCCTTCTATACGGATTCAAAGACTTTTACTTGTTTTAGCCATAATTGCCTAAATGGCGGCGACATATTTGAATTAATACAAGTAAGGCAAAAGTTGTTCACTCCTGATTATACCTTCATTGATTCGGTCAATTTCGTATTAGATACTCTGAACCTTGATGATAGTAACTTTAAGACCAAAACCATACGAAATTCGTGGCAACAGATAGTGGCTCGATACAAACATGACTATATAGATACAGAGCCGACTATCTATAACGATAAGGTCTTAAATGGCTTTCCCCGACTATATTATAAAGGTTGGATTGATGAAGGTATAAATATATATACTATGCAAAAATATGAAATAGCCTTTTATCCTACTAAGAATTGCATCGTGATGCCATGCCGAGATAGGAATAATAGATTGATAGGAATAAGAGGCAGATACTTTTATGGAGATGGCGGCAAATATCGTCCTATAAAATTATTAGATGGTACAATGTATAACTTTCCAACAAGTATGTTTATGTATGGCGAATATCAAAATCAAAACGCCATAGGAAAATATCATAGAGCAATCTTAGTAGAAGGAGAGAAGTCTGTGCTTAAATCTGATACGTGGTACGGGGAGGATTCGATTACATTAGCTCTATATGGCGGTAAATTAAGCGGAAGGCACATAAAAACGCTGATTAAATTTGGTGTAGATGAGGTCTGTATAGGAATCGACTATGATTATCATAAAATAGGCGATAAGGAATCAAAAATATATAGGCAGAAAGTATTAAAAATGGCTGATATGTTAAGACCGTATTTTATGGTCACGACATTATTTAACGATAAATTTGAGGGATATAAGTATTCGCCCTTTGATTTTACAAAGGAACAATATGAATATTTATGGGAAAATAGGATAAAAATATAAAGGAGTAATATGATAAATTCATGGAATAAAGTGTTCAATAAAATTATGCAAATCAAAAATGATTATTATAATAAATTTAACACGTTTGAACCTTATGATTTAGAGGTGTGGATTGAGCAACTTGATAATCAAGAGTATATTGATTTATTTGAGCCTATTCAACTTACACAATATAATAATATGGTTTTAGTTAGATATGGGCAATATGATAAGATATTCAACGATGAATTTAACTTTAATTACTTCTTTGATATGTATGACGGTTTTTATAGAGAATGCCGAAGTGTGGTTATAGATATTAAACATGATTTTATTGTGATTGCTCCATTTGCTAAGTTTATGAATATAAATGAATGTGAAGAAAATATGTATGATAATATTACCAAAGAAATCAGACAAGCTAAATGTATTGAGTTCTCTAATAAATTAGATGGGTCGATGCAATGTGCTCGATTTGTTCCTGAATATAATAAAGTTATTATGTCCTCTTCAAAAGCATTAGATTCAAATAATTCATGGAGATTAGCAGATGGTAAATCTATGCTAACAAATGATTATATTAAAATGTTACGAGATAATACATGGGCAACATTTATATTTGAATATATAACATTAGCAGATGCCCATGTGGTTAAATATAAAAAAGAACAAGAAGGACTATATTTAGTAGGTATTAGGGATATTAATACGGGAAAACAATATTCATATAAAGAAGTCATTGATATGGCTAATGCTTATAATATTCCTACTACTGAAACTTATAATACAAGTCTTGAAAATGTTATAAATGATACTCATATTCTTAAATCAAACGAAAAGGAAGGATGGGTTCTCAACATAGATGGGCGGTTGATTAAGATAAAGACTGATGATTATGTAAATATACACCGTATTATATCAGCGGTAAGCAGTCCGAATCTTATTATAAAGAATATCGCTAATGGCACATTAGATGATTTGGTGTCAAAAGTACCAATGATATATAGAGATAATATAAAAAATGTAGCGAATATTGTATTTGATTATCTAAATACTATTGACAATGTGGTCAATAAGTGGTATAATGATGTCAATGAAATAACAGATAGCCGTAAGGATTTTATGATATATCTTGATGCCAATGCTCCTAAATTGATTAAATCTTATATAATCAATAAGTATTTAGGAAAAGATAATCATTATTTATCCAAAGGCACTGAGGGATATTATAATTTTACGGAAGTTAAAAGGAGATTAGAATGTTTAAACAGTCAGTTCAAGATATAGTACAACAGCATTATGATATATTAGTAAATCGTGGTTATAATGTATTGGGTGTGTTTCTCTATGGCTCCCAAAATTATGAAATGGATTATGATGGGTCAGATGTAGATACAAAAGCCATCATAATTCCCTCGATTGATGATGTGGTTCTTAACAAACAGCCAATTAGTACGACATCGGATATGACTGATGGCGGTCAATGTGATATTAAGGACATTCGTAAAATGTTTGAATGTTTTAAAAAGCAAAATATCAATTTTGTCGAATTGCTTTTTACACAATATAGAGTAATAAATCCTATATATGAAACATTGTATGCTCCGATGTTGGAAAATAGAGAAATGATTGCGAGATATAATAATTTTGCAAGTATAAATTGTATGGTCGGTATGATGCTTGAAAAATATCATGCTTTAGAGCATCCGTATCCATCAATAATAGATAAAATAGAGCGATATGGTTATGATTGTAAACAATTACATCACATTATGAGATTGTGGGATTTTATGCACCGATATATTACCGATGAGCCTTATGAAGATATATTAATTCCAAATGATAAGGAATATATATTATCATTAAAGACTACTCCAATATCACTTGAATCTGCAAGAAATTTAGCAAAAGGAACGGTTGAAAAGGCAGAATTGTTTAAAAAATGTTATATGGAAGACAATGAGGTCAAAGTAAATAAAGACGTAGAAATTCTAATGAATCAGGTCACATCTAATATTATCAAAGAATCATTTAGAAGGGAGTTAGAAAATGTTTAAGCCAATACTAATACTTATGATAGGTGTTTGTGGGAGTGGTAAGACTACCAAAGCAAAGGAATTAGCCATTAAATACAATGCCACCATAATAAGTTCAGATTCAATCAGAGCCGAACTGTATGATATTAATGACCAAGAACATAATAACGAAGTGTTCGACCTACTACATAAAAGAGTCCATGAATTACTTAAAAATGACATCAATGTAATTGTGGATGCTACTAATATTACTATGAAATCGAGGCGTGGGTTTATGGACTATGATGCTACTAAAGTGGCTTATATTATGAGGACTGACTATGGCATTTGTGTAGCGAGAGATTTAAATAGAGAACGTACTGTAGGCGAGCATGTTATTGATGCTCAAATAGCAAAATTTCAGATACCGTTTTATGAAGAAGGATTTGAGTATATACTATTTGATGATGATAATGTTATATCACAAAGCGAAGATATATATAAGGATATAGATAATTCTATGAAAGGGTTTAATCAAAATAATCCTAACCATAAATATGATTTATATATTCATGGTTGTTATTGTGCATTATCTTTTGGTTATGATGATATAGTAAAATATTATATAGCTCGATGGCACGATTTTGGAAAGAGATACTGTGAAAAGAAAGATGAAAATGGCATATCTCATTATTATAATCATGCCAATATTGGTGCATGGGTGTTAATGACATTTAGAGATTGGTTCGGGAAAACAAGAACTACGTTCGGTGATAAGGATTTATTATATATATTATTTATGATAAACTACCATATGCTCCCATTTTCATGGAAAGAGGAAAAGACTAAGAATAAATATAAGAAAATATTCGGCGAAAAATTATATAATGATTTGATAGAGTTTAATAAATGTGATAAACTGGCAAGTGGAACGGAAGGTGAGGATGATGAAGAAATATAAATTAATTAGTGCAAAGGATATTAATACAAATGAAGTAAGAACAGATAAGGCTTCTCAAAATAGGATAGGTTGTACTTATAATATTATTGCTCCGGTAAAAGGGGCATCGTGCATAATGCAATATTTGACAGACAGCAATGGCGATATTAAAGAAGGGGCAACCGTAACTTCTTCGGTACAAAACTTTCATCATATTGGCAATTGTTTTGTATTGACAACCCTAAATACGATATATACGTTTAAAGAGGTATAGAGATGTGGTTGTTGTTCTTGTTTATAGTGATAGTATTAATATCACTAATGGTTAATGGGTTTATGCCTACTCTTATAGTAGTATTAATAGGATTCGCCATAGGCGGTATTATAGGATATAGTAGATATAAAAATCAAAAGCCCGATTTACTTGCTAACAAAAAAGATGAAGATATTAGTAATGAAGATTTGGGCTATTGCAATCGTAGTTTTAATAAATGGAGATGATGAATTATGAAAACTAAATTTAAAAAAGATACAAACAAATACATGGATTGGGATGATTTGGAATCTGGAGATGTGTTTGAATATAGTGCCAAAGATTATAAGGATAGCACTTTTATTGGTATAAAAGTATGTGGCGTAGATTATGGCGAATTTATATTTGACATAGAAGATAAGGAGATGTATGAATATTACGAACGTGATTATTCTATCATCCGTAAACTAAATTGCACCTTAGTAGAGGATTATGATGAAGATTAAGCCCCTATTTGATTCAAGCGAAAATATTACTATACAAGAATATTTGAAAAGGTGCGGTATTAGCGATGTTGATGAATATTTATCAGGAGGCATTAAATATATTGAATCTCCTGATAAATATGATAACATGGAACAAGGGTATGAAATATTAAGTTCTATAAGGAGGAATAAATGAAAATAGGAATAATTGATGCAGAGATAGTGGGCAAGACTAAACATAGATTTCCTAATTTGGCTTGCATGAAAATATCAAATTACTATAAATCATTAGGGAATGATGTTGAATTAATGTTAGATTATGACAATATATCTAATTATGATAAGGTATTTATATCTAAAGTGTTTGTCAAGACCACTATCCCTTTTGAAGAAAATAATAATATGATTAAAAACGAATTAACAGTAATTGAATTTTATAAAGATAATCCTATTTTAAATCTTCCAAATGTAGAATGTGGTGGAACTGGATTTTATTATGATGAATCACCCAAACTGCCTTACGAGATAGAACATTTTATGCCTGATTATCATTTATATGATGAGTGGGTAGAACAATGTGTTTCTAATGGAGCAAAAGAAAAAGAATTTACATATTATAGAGACTATTCAATAGGGTTTTTAACCAGAGGGTGTTTTAGGCAATGTGAATTTTGTGTTAATAAACATTATAAAAAATGCGAGCAACATAGTCCTATCCAAGAATTTTATGATAATCAAAGAAAGAAATTGTGTTTTTTAGATGATAATTTTTTCGCTTGTAGTGAATGGAAAGGAATAATACAAGAAGTAAAATCTATTAATAAAAAGTTCCAATTCAAACAAGGATTAGATGAAAGATTATTGACAGAAGAAAAAGTACATGAATTAATATCATGGAAATATGATGGTGATTATATATTTGCCTTTGATAATATTGAAGATAAAGAACTAATAATAAGCAAATTAGAGATGATATATAAATTATATCCCAATTTTAAGAAAAGAATGAAGTTTTATATATTTTGTGGATATGATAGGAATGGAATTTATGACGAAGAATTTTGGAAGAATGATATATCTGAAGTATTTGAAAGATGTTTTATATTAGCAAAATATTCAGCTATTCCTTATATTATGAGGCACGAAAATTTTGAATCTTCCCCATATAAAGGAATGTATATTGATTTATCATCATGGGCAAACCAACCATCGTTTTTTAAAAAGATGTCATTTAGAATATTTTGTATGGCAAGAGGAATGTCTAATGAAAATTATAAGAAATATAAATTAGATTTTGATAAATATTTAAAAGAAGTAGGCAAAAAAGGAAGTTGTTGGAGATATATGGAAAATTTTGAAAGAGACTGTCCACAAATTGCTGGTAAATATTATGACATAGTTGCAGATAGTTTATTAGAGCATGGAAATGGTAGGAAGGTAGGTGGTGCTAATGTCTAGGAATAAAATATATTTAATCCAAGACTGTTGAGCGATGTTGATGGCGTTACTTCATGTGTTGTAGCCTATTTATATCTAAAACACATAGGACTAAATAATATTCAAGTATTATTCCATAGTGATAAACAACATGGATTAACAAAAGAAATAATGGAACAAATAGGCGATGATTGTAATATAGTATGGTTGCCTGATGCCGGCACTAATGACATCAAACAATGTAAAGTGTTGCATGATAAAGGTATTAAGGTATTGATAACTGACCATCATCAACAATCAGTTGATAATCCATATGCGACAATAATCAATAATCAAATATCGGAAAATGTGAATAATAAGAATTTAGCTGGAGTAGGCGTGACATTTAAATTCATTCAATATTGCTGTATGAAAGATAATGATACATTCTATCAGTCCTTATTGGATTTAGTAGCCCTTGGGAATATCAGCGATGTTATGGATATGAGGTCACTTGAAAATCACGCTATAAATGAATGGGGTTTGAATCATATAACCAATCCATTTTTTAAAGCATTAAGAGATGCTCGAATAAGGAATAAGTTTGAAGTATCTCCTTTAGACATACAATGGAACATAACGCCACTTATCAATGCGGTATGCCGAGCAGATGATTCACAGTACCTTAAATTATTAATGTTTAAGGCATTTGTGGACGATTTAAGCGACTTTAATGGCATTATTGACCAATTACTTGACCAGCATACAAAACAGTCTAATTTCGTGTCTAATATGTATAATTCGTTAATAAACGGAATTGAGAATGATGATAAAGATTATATGATTATTGAGTGTGAGAAAACGGCTTATACTGGATTGGTCGCCAATAAATTAAGGGATTACTATAATAAAAATATCCTATTAGTACATAAAGAGGGTGATGAATACAAAGGGTCATGTAGAGCTTATTGTGATTTACTCAATCCTTTAAATCAAAGTGGGTTAATGACTATATGCGCCGGGCATAATGAAGTTTTTGGAATAGGTTGGAAAATCAAAGATACTGAAAAATTAGAGATGTATTTAGATACATTAGACTTGACACCTGACCCTCAAAATGTTATAATGTCATATAGTGGTGAACCGATACCACAATCCCTATTTGATTTATCAGAGCGTTATTCCGCTATGTGGGGTACTAATGTTCCGAAACCGACTGTATCGTTCCATATACCATTAAACGATATTGATATAAAATTGATAGGCGGCGGTCATACCCTTAAATTTATTTATGATGATATGGATTTCATTAAGTTCAGAATATCAAATAGAGACAAAGAAATCAACGGTAAATATATTAATATAATAGGGTCATTGCAAATGAACTATTATATGGGTCGAGCAAAACGGCAAATAGTAATTGATAAATGGGAGAGTGAATAAATTTATATAAAATAAAATTAAGGGGTTGACAATAGCCCCTTTTTGTGTTATAATATAGGAAATTAGTAAATAAGGAGGATTAATAAAATGAAAACTACACAAAATGATATGATATTACGCCATTTACTGGACTATGGCTCGATTACAACATGGGAAGCCATTCAGGAATATGGCGTTACAAGATTGAGTGCAAGGATAAGTGATATTAAGGACAAAGGTTATATTATTACCGATGAATGGCAGAGTAGCACCAATAGATATGGTGAAAAGGTCAGTTTTAAAAAGTATAGTTTGGAGATGTAAAATATGATTAAAGGAATAGATTTAAAGATAGGCGATAAGACCTATGAGTTTTATAAACTCACTCGAAATACTGTGATATTATGTAATAATGGTGAAAACAAATTTATGCTCACTAAGGCTTTATTGGAAATAGAGGGCATTAAATCCAACATTAATTTCTTACCCATGACTATATTACACCATAGTGGACAGCAGTTTATGTTAACACTTGACCCTATGAATGTAGTATTACAATCAATTCGACCTAATGATGTATGGTTTTGGGATGGTGAGGAACTATATCCTTTAACCAGTTATGAGGGTTATAAGAGAATATATAAAGATTTGTATAAAAATATGGTTCAGGGCAGAGTAGGATGTTATAGTGGTGAATATCTAAAAGAAATGGAGGAATAAAAGATGAGATGGTTTATATATAGTCATAAAAATTTATATACTAATAAATATTATATAGGTCAAACACATCAAAATCCACCCGAAAAAAGATACAAAAACGGTAAAGGATATGCTAATTTACCTCTTTTTTACAAAGATATAGAAAATTATGGATGGGATAGTTTTGAACATAAGATACTAAAAGAAGTTTTCACTCAAGAAGAGGCAGATAAATGGGAACAATATTATATAAAATTTTTTAAATCCAACGTTGAAGGATATAATGAGCAAACGGGTGGAAAGCATTTTAATCATACTAATGAATTTAAAGAGAATATAAGAAAAGCCCAAAAACATAATTGGCAAGATGAAAAATATAGAAATAAAATGTTAGGAATTTTTTCTTCTAAAGAATATAAAAATAAATTATCTAAAGCATCTAAAAAACAATGGGCTAGAACTTATGAAAGTAGAGTGGGTCAAAATCATTGGAATTATGGGCATAAATTAAAGGAAGAAACAAAACAAAAAATTAAATTATCTCAAATAGGAGAAAAAAATAACAATTATGGTGGCAAAAGTATAAAACCAAACACCATTGAAAAAATGAGAAATAACAATAAGAATAATAAAAAAGTAAAATGTGTAGATGATGGATTGATTTTTCGTTCTGCCTCGGAAGCAGCAAGATTTTATGGAGCAGATGGTAGTTCTTTAACAAAAGTATGTCGAGGTGAATTAAAATCTACAAAACACAAACATTTTGTGTATGTAAATAGGGAGGAATGATACGATGCGTTTATGGAATAAAGATATGCTTTCTGTTTTATCGAGGCAACAATTGATTTCTCAATGGAGGGAGTGTTGTTGTATAGCTAAGAATCTTGCTATTAAAGGCACGCCCAATCATATATTAGTAAACAAGATTCTTGATTATCCTATCGGGCATTTTATTAAATACACTCAATTAGTTATGAATGAAATGTGGCATAGGGGATATAATATATCTAAAGTATCAATAGATAATTTTAATAATAACATGATTGAATATTGTGGTGCTTGTACGAGTGACCCTGATTTAAGTGCCGAGGATATATTTCCCGAATGGCATAATGACAGATATTTGAAACAATGCCTTGCAAACTTACAAGAGAAATATGATTGTGGCGGTATTAATGAAGATGAATGGGAAAAGATTGAAGAAAAATTTAGATAGAGGGTATAATGAAACAGATATATAAGAATTGTATCATAGAATGTTTTAGAGAAGGTGACACATTATATTGCAGTATATTTGCATATAATGGATATGAAATTAATACATTTTATACCAATGATACTACTAATGTAAGAGGATATATAAAATATTTAAAAGAAATGATTGACGAATGGTATGAAGGTGGATGTAAGGAGGAATAAAATGACATACTGTATATATAAACCAACGACTAATGAAGTATTCGAATTTTGCACCCATTTCGATGGCACAGATGTAAATAAGAATAAAATATTAAACGCCTTATATGCACGAGGAGAGGGTTATATGCTTTTTGAGTTTAAGGAAGATATGGAATATTCTGAATGTGTAAAAAAATGCGGAATAAAAATGATAGAAATGTTGGCAAATTGTAATAACATCAAAGTAAATATAGAAGATTGCTAACAATTCACTTGAAAGGAATGAAAAATGAATAAAAGAGATAGAAAAAAATTACTTCATATAATAAACAGGGTTTCGGTTTATAACGGTGGAGAAGTATGTGTAGTATTGCCACATGATTGCAGTCAGGAATATATAGATTTTTGTGAAAGATTTCATCTTGAATATTGTATAAGAGATGAAGATTTATATGGAAATGATGCAAATATAATGGTTGTAGATAATACATATGAAAGGAATGAAAACAAAGAAGATGAATAATAACTATACTATATTGCATTGTCACACCATGTTATCAAATGGTGTGACTAATATAGACTCAGTAACAACATATAAGGATTATATTAATAAAGCAAAAAAATGTGATATGACTGCAATGGCAATAAGTGAACATGGCTCGGTCTTTGGATGGTATAATAAAAAAATAGAGATGGAAAAAGTCGGTATTAAATATATTCATGCCGAAGAATTTTATGTTACCGAAACGTTAGATGAAAAAATTCGTGACAATTATCATTGTCTTTTAATTGCAAAGAATTATGAAGGATTTTTGGAATTAAATGCTCTATCTACTAAGTCGTTTAACAGAGAAGATAATAGTTATTATTATGTCCCGCGAATCACTTATAATGACCTTATTCATACAAGTAATAATATTATTATATCCACTGCATGTATGGCAGGAATTTTACATAAAGGCAACACAAATCTAAAAAATGACTTTTTTCATTTTATTATGCAAAATAAGGAAAGATGTTATTTGGAGATACAACCACATCTTGACCCAGAGCAGATTGTGTATAATAAAATACTTTATGATATTGCTACTAAATATAATCTTAATATGGTTATGTGTACCGATACTCACGCACTCAACGCCGAACATGTTAAGGCAAGAAGTATATTACAGAAATCTAAAAAGATTCATTTTGATAATGAAGATAATTTTGATTTAACATTTAAGACTTACGAAGAATTAATAGCATTGTGTAAAAAACAAAATGCTATTCCTATGGAGGGATATTTAAAGGCAATAGAGAATACCAATGCTATTGCAGATATGATTGAACCATTTGATATAGATTATTCATATAAATATCCACATTTATGGGGCGAAGATTCCGAACAAATATTCAAACGTGAGATAATGAATGGCATAAAAAAACGTGGCGTAGATAAATATAATAATTATGATGAATATATTGAACGTATAAAATATGAATTAAAGGCTTATGAACATAATAAATCTATAGACTTTATGCTTTTAATGAAAGATATTATAGATTGGTGTACTGAGCACGAAATATATGTGGGTTACGGACGTGGTAGTTGTAATGGTTCGGTTATAGCATGGCTGCTCGGAATAACTGAGATGGACAGCATTAAACATGGTCTTAATTTCGATAGATTTATGAACGTAGAAAGAGTGAGCTTATCCGATATAGATACTGATTTCCCCCCGTCTAAGATAAATGATGTTAAGGATTATATATTTTCAAAAAAGGGGCTATATTGTAGTGATATAATTACCTTTAATACTATAGCTTTAAAGGGGGCAATTAGAGATGTTGGACGTGCTTTAGAAATACCATTAGAAGAAATTTCTGAGATATGTAGTAATGCAGAATCCCAAGAAGATAAAATGAGAAAATTATATCCTGAGTTGTTTGAATATGTAGACATGGTTAATGGAACGATTGTTTCAGTTGGTTCGCATCCATGCGGTTGTATCGTGGCGGCTAAGACATTAGATGATAATGTGGGATTGTTTACAACATCTACCTCAGATTATCCTATAAGTCAGATAAATATGAAAGAAGTAGATGCACAAAACTATGTAAAACTTGATTTACTCAAATTAGACACCATAGAGTTAATTAATGAAACATGTAAATTGGCTAATATAGATAGACTAACTCCTGATAATATAGACATTACTGATATTAAGGTATGGAACTCCATAAGAGATGATACCACACAGATATTCCAATGGGAAGGAAAAACAGGCAATGATTATATAAAGAAATTACTATCTGATAGTACCATTGCAAAATTTCAAAGTATAAATAAAAATGTAGATAGGATGACATTACTTTCAATAGGAAACAGTGCTATTAGACCAGCAGGTGCATCTTATCGAGAAGATTTAGCCAATGGGAATATAAGAACTACTGGATATGAGTGCCTTGATGATTTTCTGAAACCTACATTCGGGTTTCTGGTATATCAGTGCCAGATAATAGAGTTTTTACATAGTTATTGTGGTTTTACTATGGGTGAAGCCGATGTGGTTCGTAGACATTTTGCTAAAAAATATGGTACTGAAAATGATATACCAATCATAAAAAATGGAGGTTATTTAACAGATGACAAAAAACATTATATAAAAGGATTTATTGTTACAATGCAAGAAGAGTATGGATTGAGTGAAAAAGAGGCAAATGACGCTATTGTTGATTTTATACAAGTAATTATGGATGCGTCAGAATATCTGTTTTCCTTAAATCATTCTCAGCCTTATAGCTATGAGGGTTATGTATCAGGTTGGTTAAGATATTATTATCCGCTGCAATTTTTAACTGTGGCATTAAATATCAATCAGGACAAGGAAGATAAAACCAAAGCATTGACTGATTATGCACATAAACATGGTATAATGATAAAATTACCTAAATTCCGTAAATCTCTATCTGATTATATGTGTGACCCCAATTCTAATGCTATATATAAAGGAATAGGCTCACTTAAAAACGTAGGCAAAGATGTGGGCGAATCATTATATGCGTTAAAAGATAATCATTATGATACATTTTTTGACCTATTAAATGATATGAATATCAAAAAGAACCAATTAAATATATTGATTAGACTTGATTTCTTCGGCGAATTTGGAGATGTAAATACATTATTATATATGGTTAACATATATAATAAATTCTATACCTCTAAGACCATAACTAAATCAAAGTTGTCTGACCTCGAAACCAAAGCGATTCAAGGTTGTTTTGATAAAGAAACAGATAAACAATATCGAGGTATTGATAATATGAAGTTTATAAATAATCTCTTATCAATGGCTGATATACCGAAATCAACCAAATATGATAATCTTCGCTATCAAATCGAACTATTAGGATATACCGATGTGGTTATCAAATCAGCAAGTATACACGAATATGCCGTTGAAAATATCGAAGTCGATAGGTGGAATAGGATATGGGCGACCTTATATAATATTAGATGTGGCGTATCACGAGATAATATTCAAATCAATAATAGGGGCTATAAAGGACTTAAAAAGGGTGATATTATAAAGGCTATATTTGGCGATAAGGATATTATGAAGTATATGGGCGAAGACGATAATGGTAAGAAAACATACAAGAAAACAGGCAAGACCCGAAGATGGGTCGTTAAATATGAAAAAATCAAGTAAATATCCACAAACCTTATAAAGATACGGATATTTACTTGACAATAATGAGATAATATGTTATAATAAGGCATATTAAAAAAAATACGCAAAGACGTACTTTACGTAAATATCTATACTGAAAGCAGAAAGGTTCTTTAAATGATAATAAAGGAGAGAATATGAAGAAATCATTAATAAATAAATTAAATGCTGACCGTAGGCATTACTTAGAAATAAATAACAAGGACAAGAGCTATAAAAATATATATTCATATAATTACAAATATAATGAATATTGTGTCTACTTGTCACCATATCGTATGTATATAACAAAAGAATGTTACGATTATGAATTTGCCGATGAAATACCTCAGTTCCTAAAAGATTTTATTAATAAATGTTCTCATGCACAACATTTGTTAGTTCCTTTAAAAATCAATAAAAATGATTTAGAAGAAAAATATAAAGAGGTTAAAATATTAGAAGGTGATTTTTGGGCTGAAACGTATAAAGTTAAAACGCCATACGGATATATGGGATTCAATATAAAAATTTTAAGAGATTTGCTCAATGGATATGATATTGATACAATATATATGACGGATATTATATCTCCAATATTCACAACTGATAATCTTAATGGTGAATTTGGTGTGTTAATGCCTAAGAGAGTGGGAAATCTTAAATGATAACGACAAAATGTAAAATAACTAAGCAACTATATTCAAAGGACGATTTCCGTATATTTGGATGTGTGCCATTAGACCATTCCGATACTATTCAACTTAATAAATATGGTTCGTTTACTATAACTGGCGATTTAGCTTATTTGGTCGAAGGCAACGAATATACATTAAATATTGAACCCGACAAATCATATAATGGCACAATGCAATATAAGGTCATTTCAGTACCCACATTAGATATTGATATAGAGAATATGACCGAGGAAGAGGACTTGGAAATCCTTAAACAGATTTCAAGTGGTGAACTAATCAATGTTATACATAAGGCATATCCCCATTATTGTCAGATGATACTTAAAAATGAGCCAATAGATTTGAATAAAATCAAAGGGGTAAAAAATGCCCGACATAATGCTCATGTGCGATTGTTGAATGAAAGGTTCAAATATTATAATGCTCAAATGTCACTCGATTATTATAAGCTATCATTAGATGATTGTAAGGTGCTTTATAAGATATATGAGGACAAAGATGATATTATTGAACATCTCAATAAAAATCCCTATTATTGTCTAATAAATATATGCCATAAGCCATTTGCGGCGACCGACAAACTAATATTGGCACATGATAATAAATGGTTAGATAGTGATGAAAGGTGCGAGTATTTTATATATCATGTATTAAAACAAAATGAATCAAAGGGCAATACATATATGGATGCCGTTGAAATGTCGGCTTATTTAGACCATTATGTGCTTGCCAAATCTAAGGATGTGGCAATTAAAAGCAATATTATATATTATGATGAACCGACCAATCGAATCGCTCTTATGGACACATATAATGCCGAACATAATATAGCGACGTTCGTAAATGAAAAGGTCAAAAATAGCACTAAATTAGATTGGAAATGGCAAGACTTTAAAAGGACAAGGGATGGCGAACTGACGAATGAACAGCAAAACGTGTTAAAGGAATTTTGTGAACATAATATATTGATATTAGATGCGGCTGGAGGATGTGGAAAGAGCTATACCATGTTCGGTATAATTCAAATGTGTGAGCATTATGATTATACTTATAAGCTCTTAGCACCTACAGGCAGAGCAAGTAAGAGATTGTCCGAAACCACTAACAGGGACGCCTCTACTATTCATAGAGGTACTGCTATGGGTCAAGCCGAACTTGAAGAAGATGTGATAATCATAGATGAGTGTAGTATGTTAAATCTCGAAACGGCTTCAATGATATTCAATTCTATCACAAATCCTGATACAAGGATATTAATGGTTATGGATATTGAACAGCTTGAGCCTATCGGACTTGGAAATATTGCGAAAGAAATGATAGATAGTGGTATTGTGCCTATGTGTACATTAACTAAAGTGTTTAGATTCTCAAGTGGTGGTATGATAAAAACAACTACCTTAGCACGAAAGGGCGAATATTACCTACCTGAAGTTGGGAATAATGTGGGGGATAAAAACTCTATTATATTAGGAGATGAAAAAGACTATGAATTTATAAGATTTAATAATTCCATAGACCAAATCATTGATAAGTATATGGAATATGTTGACAATGGCATCAAACCCGAAGATATAGCCATTTTGACCCCTAAAAACATAGGTATATATGGTACTTATAATATCAATAATCTTATACAGGAAAAGGTCAATCCCATTAAGGAAAAGGAAAAATACTTAGAAAATACTATTACAAGGAATAACATACAATATAAAATCAAATTCCATATACATGATTTAGTGCTCGTAACTAAAAATGATTATAATATGATAAAGTGGCAAGATTATGACGAGATGTTATTTGATGGTGATTTGACTCGTGATGATATGCCAAAGACCGCAATATTCAATGGTGAAATCGGGACAGTAGTAGGATTCGTTGAAAACGCTATGCAGGTCTTGATTGATGACGAAATAATCATGTTTTTTAAAGATGATATTGAAAATCTATTACTCGGCTATTGCACTACTATATTCAAATTTCAGGGCAGTCAGATAGATTATCCTATTGTACTGACATTAAATGAATATAAGGGGCAATTAAATAAGAATATGTTATATACTTGTCTTAGCCGAGGACAAAAGAAAATGACCGAAATAGGTGATATAGGTGCGATTCAATATGCGCTAAAAACAAAGACATCAAATAATAAGAAAAATCAATTATGTAGATTATTAAAGGAGGCAAGTAAATGAGTGTAGTGATAGCAATTAAAACGGATAAAGGATTTATGTTGGGTGCAGACAAACAAGCAACATGGGGACAATATAAATTAAAAACAAATGATAAGATTTTTAAATTAGATGATTGTCCTAATACTGTAATAGGTGGAGTAGGCATGTTGCAGGAAATACAGGGTGTTCAATATATAGAGCATTTGATTCCTGAAATCAATATATTAAAAGATGAAGTTGACACCAAAATCATATATACCAAAGTATTTACTAATATAATAACATTTCTAAAAGACAACAAGCGTATATCGGGTGATACATTAGAGTCAATGTTCATCATAGCCTATAAAGATAAGGGTTGGCTTATAAATCACGATGGAGCAATAAATGAAATAAATGATTATGAAGCCATAGGTAGCGGAGAGGCTATAGCATTGGGGTCATTGTCTGAAACTAAAAATCTTGAACCTGAACAACGAATAAAATTAGCCATTCAAGCTACTGCCGATAAAACAATATATGTTGATGATGATATTCATATTCTGACAACATACTAAGAAAGGTGACCATAATGAACACTACCAATAAAGACCTAATATCTAATAATATGAAACTGATATATAAATATTGTGCTCGATATGGCATAAAGAGCGAAGATACAATGCAAGACCTATTCCTTAATATATGTGAGAAAGTATCCGATTTTGACCCCACAAAGGCAAAATTCAGCACTTATGTATATATGTGTTGTGACAGTTATCTAAAAAACGAATATACCAATAAATCAAGACAAAAACGCAACATTGATGATATTGATATTATACACATTACTACAAAGAACAATACAGATATAGATATTGAGGACAATTACAGATTCGAGGACGAGATTGCACTTGAGGATTTTCTAAATCAAAAAATCAAAAATAAAGTACATAAAAAGATGTTTGAATTAAAGGCAATGGGGTATACACATAAAGAGATAGGCGAAAGGCTCGGATATACTAAACAGCATGTCCAGCAGACTATTAATAAATATAAGCAAGAATTAATCAAGGGAGGATTTTAATGGAATATCAATTTAATAACGAGATTATTAAGAAGATGTGGCAAGACCGCTATCAGAAAAATGGTGAAACGGTAAGTGATAATTTACATAGAGTGGCTGATTATTGTGGCACAAATGATAAGGAAAAGAAAGATTTCTTCAATATCATGAACAATGGTCTATTCTTTCCTGCTGGTCGCACCATGTCTAATGCAGGTATAGGAAAGCACCTTACTATGAATAATTGCTTTGTATGCTATCAGATTCCTAATAATATGGAAGGCATTTTCGATTGTGTTAAATTAGGTGCGTTGACCCATAAGGCTGGCGGAGGCATAGGATATGACTTTTCATTACTAAGTCCTAAAGGAACGCCTACTCATAATGACGCTATTGCAAGTGGTGTAGTATCATTTATGGATGTATTTGATGCTGAAACAGATACGATTCAGCAAGGAAATAGGCGTGGTGCTAATATGGGCGTTTTGAATATATATCACCCCGATATATATGATTTTATCAATGCTAAGGCAACGGATAAGACCAAATTAACTCATTTTAATCTGTCTGTTATGGTAGATGATGACTTTATGAACGCCATGTTAAATGATGGAAAGGTCAATCTACATTATCCAGTATATGATAATGAGGGCAAGATATTAAAGGATTCATCAAAATGGGAACAACATAAAGAAGTATCAGCCAAACAGTTATGGGATTTGATTATGACCAATGCTTATAATAATGGAGAGCCCGGGATTTTTCAATATGATAATCTAAATAAAGATAATAATTTATATTATATTGAAAATATCGTTTCGAGCAATCCTTGTTTTACGGGTGATATGGAACTATTAACCGCTGAAGGATATAAGACATTTGAAGAACTAAATGGCAGAGATGATATATCTGTAATAAGTTCCGATGGTACAATATCTCCAAATAATAAAGTATGGTGTAATGGTGAAAAAGATGTAGTAGAAGTAAAGTTTACTAATGGTATATCTATTAAATGTACTCCTGAACATATTTTTATGCTTGATAATGGAAATAGATGTATGGCTAAAGATTTAAAAGGTCGTTTACCACACTTTTACCAAATAGACGATGGACGTGTGTTCGGAGCCGTTGTTTCTGTCGAACCGATTGGTAAATCATTAGTATATGATTTTACAGAGAATATTAATCATTGGGGTATAGTCAATGGATGTGTGGTTCATAATTGCAGCGAGTATCTTGCTGGTACGATATATGGCAAAAACCTAAATCCTCAAGAATTTGGTGGTGCTTGTAATTTGGGTAGTTTATTCTTACATAATTTTGTAGTTAATCCCTTTACGAATGATGCCAAATTTAATTTTCACAAATTGGAAGATACTATAAAGGTCGCAGTGAGATTCCTTGATAATATTATTGATATAAATACTTTTCCTGATAAAGTATACGAAAATTATCAAAAGAACTTTCGTACAATAGGATTGGGAGTTACTGGATTGGCGGATGCTTTAGCTATGCTAAAGATAAAATACGATAGTCAAGAAGCATTAGATATGACAGATAATATAATGGAATTTATAGCTATCCATACATATAAAGAATCAATAGAACTTGCTAAAGAAAAAGGCAGTTTTCCATTGCTTGATAAAGATAAATTCATACAAAGTGGATATATACAAAAACACATACATGATAGTAAGACTTATGAATGGGTGGAAATCACAAAAGATATACAAAAATATGGGATAAGAAATGCTAAAATGCTATCAGTTGCTCCAGTAGGCACATTGTCGCTAACATTTGGAAATAACTGTTCGAGTGGCATAGAGCCGATATTCGCCCTTAGTTATGACCGAAAGATAATGATAGGCGGTCAAAATGAAGAAAATGAAACAATCGTGCCTATGGTTGATTACGCATATAACCTTGCTAAATCAATGCCACAAACGATTGATGATGAGTGGTTCCCGACCGCACTGAATATATCGGTAAATGACCACATTAAAATGTTGGGCATTATTGCAAAGCATATTGATATGAGCGTATCTAAGACAATTAACGTACCAACCGAATGTTCGTTTGATGAAGCCAAAGATATTTATATAAAATGTTGGAAATTGGGCATTAAGGGCTGTACGATATTTAGACCCAATAAGATAAGACAAGGAATACTACTGACCAATAATGGGTCAGACAACGAAGAAACTCTATCTACAACATTGCCACGAGGATATATTGTAGATGCATCTGATGACCTAATAGCAATGAAACGAAGTATACGGAGCGGTTGTGGTAAATTCTATATTCATGTAGATTTTGACGAAATAACGGGCAGTCCACAGGAAACATTTATTGACCTCGGTTCATGTGGTGGTTGTGAACGAAATCTTCAATTTATTTCAAGATTGATTTCATTGGCATTGAGAAGTGGCGTACCAATAGAGGCTATTATAGACCAAGCACGAAGTATCAAACCATGTAAAGCATATTGTGACCGTACTAAGGAATATGGAGATACAAGTAAAGGCACCTCTTGTCCAAGTGCTATTGGATGGGCTTTAGGCGAACTCGATGACAAGATTCAAGAAAGGTGCTTTGCTGATTTTGATAATGAAGAAATATATCAAATAGAAGAAGATACTACTAATACCAATAAATGCCCTGAATGTGGTGCGGATTTAAGATACGAAGGTGGATGTATGGTTTGTGGTGATTGTGGATGGAGTAAGTGTGATTAAAAGTTAACTCTCACACATTTTTAAGCGATTTTATATCATAAAGGTATAATCTATCAACTAAGGTATAAAATCGCAAAATCACTACCATAATTGTTAATTTACTCTAAGAAAAGGAGGTATAGATGAGGGTAGGTATAGATGTAGATGATGTACTTTTAGATACATTGGGTTCGGCATGGCTTCCAACCTTTAATGATATAACCGACAGCCATATTACAAAAGAGGATATTACTGATTGGGATTTGACTCAATTCATAGCTCCTAAATATCATAAGATAATATATGATATACTATTCTTAGATATGATGTGGGAAAAAGTCAAACCCATAAATGACAGCCAAAAATATCTAAAAATGTTAAATGATGATAAGGATATTGAATTATATATAGTTTCAGCTACAAGTCCATTAACGCCCAATACTAAATGGCAAAAATTCTTTTCGTATTTTCCTTTTATAGACCCAAATCAGGTGATATTGATTTATGATAAAGGGCTTTTGAATTTAGACATTATGGTAGACGATAATTATAATAATCTAAGGGCTAATGATATACTATTTACTCAGCCGCACAATAAAGGGCATAATGAAATATGTAGGCTCGATAATTGGAAAGAAATATATGAATATATAAAGGAGATAATAAATGATAACAACAGTAAAATTTGCAAAGATTAAAGAAAACGCTATAATACCTACTAAAAATGACGAGGATGCTGGATATGACATATATCCTTGTTTCAACGAAGATTGGATGATAATATATCCACATCAGACAGTTATGATACCTACTGGTATATGCAGTGCTTTTGACAGTGATTATGTTATGGTACTGAAGGAGCGTGGGTCGCTCGGAAGCAAAGGAATCGGACTAAGAGCAGGAATTATAGATTCGGGTTATCGTGGGGAATATTTCGTGGCTCTAACCAATCATAATGATGACCGCATAATGATAATATCAAAAGATGAAAAAGAATCATTAAATTACATTAGACAGTCATTTTGTTATATGAAACTTAGCCATAATGGTTTGAATCGTGTTGATGATACTATCATATATCCTTATAATAAAGCGATATGTCAAGCTTTATTACTACCTGTACCAAAAGTAGTTACTGAAGAATATACATATGATGAAATTCAAGCCATTCCAAGTAAGCGTGGCACTGGCAAACTCGGAAGTAGTGGAAAGTAAAAAAAAGAGAGATGCGTAAAAACATCTCTCTTTTAAATTATTGATTAAATATCGAATCGAATTTCTTGATACGACATTTATCTATTATTACATTACAAGTGCCGAATAATATAACAGCACCTATAACGACCCTAAAAATCCTTTTCATCCTTTTACTCCTTTGATTAATTAAGCGGTCTTGGCTACTGTGCCTTTATTAGTCGAAACCGTAGATTCAATCTGTGTCTTGAGCCAGTCCTCGAAATTACCAACACTATCCTTGATAATAGTAATAGTATCAGATGTCAATATCTTTAATACAGCATCTTTAGTAAGTTCAAACGCCTTTTCTTGTGCTTCTTTAGTCCAAGCATCAGTGCCTTTGATAGCATCAACATAGGTCTGATTAGTAGTCTTTACGCAATCCTCTATCACCTTTTCGGCATTAGTGATAGCCGCTTTTATAATAGTATTTGATGTGTCTGCTTTAAGGCTATCCGATTTAGCTTTAAGCCACTTGATAGCATAAGCACATACTACACCAATAACTGCAACGAGTAAATCCTGTAACATAGGACTTATCTGAGTCCAAATCTCTGTAAAATTCATAATATTTTCCTTTCTATTTCCTTTAAAACTATTTAATTATAATCCAAGCATCCATAAGTAACTTTGCAAGAACATCGGGAGCCATATAAAAATATCCCTTATCTCCGACTTCAGTACCCCATGAATTACGAATAATATACGCTCCATCTTCTCTATAACCAACGATATCAAGAGCGTGACCACCAAGTTCCTTTTCGCTATCTTGCGGCATTGGAATATTACCAGTCTTTATAGCATCTTCGCTTTCAAATGATTCATATACTGTAACACCAATATATACTCCATGCCCTTGAGCAAGAGCTTGTTTTATATCGTCCTCTGATTTGATTCTATAATACTGATGTAACTTATCATCACCAGCAAGACCATCCGTATAAGCAGCATCTGATGGCTTTAATGTCCAGTCTGATGTGTTTGCCCATATATCACTATTACAAGCTCCATATTGCACCAATGTCTTTATAGTATCTCTAAGTGTTCCTCCGCAATCTTCTGAATGGTCAACACCCATAACATCATGTAAACAATAATATCCAAAAGGCACAGATGGTGCAAATGGATAACCGATTACATATTGGTCAAGGGCAAGTAATGCACAAGTCTGACATGAACCCACTTGCCCTTGATTGATTATTGGAGGCATTTTAGGTCTTAAATCTACTGATTTAGGCAATTCAATAGGGGCAAAAGTGCCCCTAAATAACCTATCACGAGAATCTTCTTTATCCTTAGTTAGTAAATATTTTCTTTCTGTCATTATATCCTCCTATTCGCTGATTATGCCTTTTATCTCTTTAATAAAATTCAGTACGTCCGTGTTATCAATATCCTTATCTTTGATTACATCTACGAGTTTATCAAGAAGGCTTACCGAACTTTCTCTTTTACCTTTTAGCCGTTTCAATCTAATATTCATAACTTCAACTAAACACCAAAATGCAGTCCAACAAATCATAAATATCGAAGGTGGATAGTGCATTGTAATTATACAAAGTGGTAAAAGTGCTGTCATTTCTACAAGAACTATAAATGTGATGAATTTTGAAAATGTTACTTTCATATATTGACCTCTATTTCTTAAACGCTTTAGCTTGAGCAAGGGTCTTTACTCCAACTATACCGTCAACAACAAGACCGACCTTCTTCTGAAATACCTCAGTCCATCTCTTTGTGGCTGTTCCGAACTTACCATCTACTTTAAGTCCTGCACCTACTGACCAATTAAGGAATTTCTGCCATAATTTTACAGCACCGCCCTTTGAACCATATTGTATCTGCTTGGTAGGGAGTTTCCCTGAATAAGCCTTTTTACTTGATGGCGCAGAAGATGCTCCATAATCTTTATAAAAATTAGATATATCAAACTTATGATTGATACCTTTGATTTTATGTGAACTTGAATACTGCCAAGCGACCTTATCCGAACCTTTATAATCACAAGTATCATTATACTGTGCTACCCATACTGAATATCCAGTAGTACCCATTTTGCTTTCTAACCACGAATATGATGCGTATACACCAGTTTTCAATCCTGATTCCTCAACTATCTTGCAAAATTCCTTTACAACATCAGTCAATTCGCCTTTGCTCAATTTGCCCATAGTGGCATTATCTTCAACATCATAAAATAAAGGATATTTAAGTCCTTCACCCTTACATAAAGATACTGCATATTTAGCTTCTTTTTTAGCTTCTGCAACGCTCGTAGCCGCACCATAAAAATATGCACCTACTGGTAATCCAGCCTTTTTAGCGTTTTTAAGATTGCCAACGAATTTACTGTCCTTATTGCAAAGCGAGCCTTTTGAACTATAACCACAACGAATGATTACTGCATCGATTCCGTCTGCGATTACTTTCTTGAAGTCAGCTTTGCTCATTCCGCCGTTCCAATAACTTATGTCTATTACTTTATATTTACTCATATATGTCCTCCTTTATTACCTTATGATACATAACAAATTATATTTATCCCATTAAATACAAAATCCATAGTATATATTGTTCCACTTACAGGGGTGTAAGTTCCACTTGATACATCTAATCCACGATATACTAATGTATATCCACTATTATTTGTTACAACGGGAGCAGTTGTATTCGGTGCTTTATAAATCACCTTTTAGGATTTATGGTAGTATCTTGTGATATTGTTCTTGTTAATGTTTCTGTCGGTGCATTAAAATTAAATGTCGTATTCGTACTCGTAGTGACTATAGTATTACTACTTGATACAGTCGGTTTGGTATTTGTTAAACTTGCCGTAGATGCTCCCGTTTTAGTCCACCAAAGATTCGATAAGATACTATTTTTAACGAATATATTATTCGTATAATTTGCCGAATATGTCTTATCTATAGCCGTAGATTCTTCATTAATAATATTATTGCTTGATGTATTTCTCATTGCCAACAATCTTGCATAATTATCAACAGCCATATTAATCACCTAACTTTCCGTAAGCGGATATTGAACCACCCGAAATCGCCGTAAGATTTAGTTTGATGTTGCTCATTCCGTCAATCGGAACTATATATATGCCAGTTGATGTAATGCTTGATATAACATCAGTGGTTGACATCTTTACTGCTGATAATGTAGTATATGCAGTATTTGAACTATTAATTACGCCTTCTACTGAAAGTGTAAAAGTTGGCGTTGAACTTTCAGTTATTTCAAGCACCAATGTCGATACGTTATTAGGTACTATACATGCCGAACTCGTTGATGTTGCACTAACATTTGTAAAAAATTGATTATCTTTTAATACATTCATGTTATCTCTTTTTCTTAAATTTTATTAATATACAGTGGCTAAGGAATAATATAAACCATTATTA